>JGI26061J44794_1000076_pt1 | contig 43717 bp, 44 predicted proteins | sample MarorgKNORR_S2LV_5_FD_44794 | JGI IMG/M metagenome (IMG submission 44794) | reverse complement strand
CATCACACACTGGTCCATCGGGGTGATTACCAGATTGAGGATAATGGCACTGAAGTCGTGTTCTATGACAAACGCAAATCCCTGATACCACGCGCTTTCTTCCCGCAGTTTTCAGAATCACAGGACCCGCCTAAGGTCATCGGCAGGATTATGCTCAGTCATGCAGCCAAGGGACTTCACATTGAACCTGACACGGCTGTAACTAAATGGTGCGGTGAAAGTATCGATTACGCACATGCCATCTACGGCCTGTTTCGTCTGGACAAATCGGCGTGTCATTCAGGGACTCTCATAGAAGATGGCAATCAAGCAAGCTCGGCCATTAGAGAATGGAGTGACCAGTCGCTACTCACAAAGTGCTTCTCCGGCAGCCAGCGTCTCCTTTACCACGGCTAACGGCACATCAGAGATCAATTCTGCGGTACCAATTGAGCCAGCAAGAAGCACAAATCTCATCCCCTCATCGGTCGCCTTTTTATCTTTCGCCATGTAGCCGAGCATTTCGGTCTCGGTGATGTTCTGGGGGGGCGCAACAGGTAACCCGGCATTCAAGATCAAAGTCTTGATCCGCATGGCATCATCGGATGAACAGCGGCCAAGTCGTCTCGATAGATCGGCGGCCATGACAATGCCAGCACCCACTGCTTCGCCATGAAGCCATTGTCCGTATCCCAGACCTACTTCGATGGCATGTCCAAAAGTATGACCAAAGTTGAGCAGCGCACGACGCCCTGTTTCCTTTTCATCCGCAGCAACCACCGATGCCTTGATTTCACAGCTACCCCTGATCGTGGTAATCAGGCGCTCATCGTCAAGTGACCTCAGAGCCTGAATGTCCTGTTCAACCCGATCAAAGTATGCAGAATCTGCCAGTACGCCGTGTTTGATGACCTCGGCAAGTCCCGCTGACAGCTCGCGTTCGGGCAGACTGCGAAGCGTATCCGTGTCGATATAAACAGCCTTCGGCTGATAAAAGGCCCCAATCATGTTTTTACCGGAGGCATGGTTCACCGCGGTTTTCCCCCCAACGGAGGAATCTACCTGCGATAACAAGGTTGTCGGCAATTGAACAAATGGAACACCTCGCTGGTAACTGGCAGCCGCAAATCCAGCAGTATCCCCCACAACGCCGCCGCCCAGAGCGAATATGGTTGTCGACCTGTTGTGGCCTTTTTCCAGCATGGTGCCAATAACCTGCTCAAGAGTCGCGAGTGTTTTGTGTTGCTCGCCGTCAGGCATGAGATGAACATCGACTTCAAACCCGTCCAGCGCCGAGAGAACCTGATCCAGATAAAGTCGGGCCACGGTGTCGTTGCTGACAATAAAAACCTGTCTGCCCGCTACGTGCCGACGGAGTTCCACATTATCGCCGAGCAAACCTGCACCAATATGAATGTCATAGGCATTCCCGCCAAGATCAAGATGAACCTTTACCCTGCTCACTTGATGAATCCAGCACTCGCCAATTTGTTTAGCGTTTGCGTCACTGCCTTGCGGCTGCTGCTGTCACCCACAAAGACATGAATGTCTGACACTTCCTTGTATAGAGGATCCCGGTCTTTCTTGAGTTTCTCCAGAACACCACGAGGGTCCGCATTTTGCAGTAACGGGCGTTTCTTGTCTTTGGCCGTACGTTTAACCAGTAGGTTAACTTCAGTATCGAGGTGTACGACGATGCCTCTGTTCTTGAGGCAGCGTCGATTATGAACGTTAAGCACAGCACCACCACCGGTTGCGATCAGCACATTGTCCTGCCTGGTCAGGTCATCAAGCACATGGGTTTCACGATGTCTGAAACCAGATTCCCCTTCCACATCGAATATCCACGCGATGTTAGCCCCTGATCGACGCTCAATTTCCTGATCGCAATCAACAAATTTGAGGTCAAGCTCACGGGCCAACATTTTTCCTATCGTGGTTTTACCGACACCCATTGGTCCAACAAGGAATACACGCCTGGGATGGGGAGAAATAATTCGCATGATAAACTGGAGGATAACAAACCGCTAGCGATCTTGTCGTTTAACGTGAGGTCAAAGAATCTCGAATCAATCGAGGTGTGATAAATATCAGCAATTCTTGTTTGTCATCTGACCTGGTCGTCTGTCTGAACAATCTGCCAATCCAGGGCAAATCACCCAGGATCGGTGTCTTGGTAACACCCTCGGAGACAAGCGTCTGGAAGACACCACCTAAAACAATGGTCTCGCCATTATTCACCAACACCTGTGTTTGAATGCTGTTGGTACGAATACTGGGAATACCATTGAACACCGCACCGATGGTGTCCTGCTTAACGTCCAGATCCATAAGGATTCGATCATCAGGGGTAATACGTGGAGTCACCGTGAGCCCCAGAACGGCGTCCACAAACTGGGTTGAAGTCGCCCCACTGCTGGATGCTTCCTGGTATGGAATCTGGTCGCCAGAGACAATGGAAGCCTCTTGCTTGTCCGAAGTAATCACTTTCGGCCGAGCGATAACTTCACCACGGCCTTCAGTTTCGAGGGCGCTCAGCTCCATATCAAGTAGATAGTCTTCTCCAATGATACCCCATGCAAAAGTGCTGGCGCTGCCGGGGGCGGGCAAATCAACAATAAGATTGTCTTCTGCGGTATAGCTGAATCCTTCTCCGCCAATCGAGTCTTTTATCTCACCGAGGGTTGTCAGCGAGCCACCAAATTGAGAGAACACTTTGCCACCATCGTGCACCCCATATCCCAGCGCGCCCCAGCGTACACCCAGTGATTCGCCAAAACTGGACGTGGCTGTCACTATTCTTGCTTCAATCAGAACCTGACGAACCGGCACGTCCAGCCGATCGAGCACAGCCCTGAATTCATTAATACGTTCTATCGTTTCTGTGATGATGATCGAGTTAGTACGCTCATCAACGATGACTGAGCCTCTGGAGGAAATGACGCCTTCGCCACCGCCGTCACCACCATCTCCCTTGCCCTGGAAAAGTGCAAAGATCTCAGACGCACTGGCATATTTCACTTCAATGAACTCGGTTCGCATAGGCGCGAGTTCTGATATCTGTTGCCGTGATTCAAGCTCTAATTGCTCCCGTGCCTGTAACTCTGCGGCTGGCGCAACCATCAACACATTTCCCACCAGCCGCTTATCCAGCCCCTTGGTTTTCATGATGATTTCCAGCGCCTGATCCCAGGGCACATTCTTGAGTCGCAACGTAATTCGACCAGCGACCGTATCACTCGCTACCAGGTTCAAATCGGTAAAATCTGCTATCAGCTGCAGCACAGATCTGATTTCAATGTCCTGAAAGTTGAGAGAAAGTTTCTCGCCCTTGAACCGAAAAGCTTGTTCAGTAGATTCGAGATCAGCAGCAGATAGTGGTTTTACTTCCAGCGTGAAGATGTTGTCTGCCTGATAGGCCAGGTAATCAAAGTCGCCGGATGGTTCGATAATCATCACGGTATTGCCGTCTTCGGGCAATGAGTCAACCATCATCACCGGTGTTGCAAAATCAGTCACATCAAGACGTCTCTGCAGACGTTCCGGGATGGTCGTGTTGGCAAACACAACACGTATTTTGCCGCCTTCACTGGTTACATCGACACCAATCCCAACATCTGATAAACGCACAATAACCCTGCCTTCACCGAATTCGCCTCGCCTGAAATCGATTTCCTCAACTACCGGGAAATCCGGCGAGTAATCCTCATTCTTCGATATTGTCATGCTATCATCGCCACCGCTGACAACGAGACCTGAATCATCTTCACCAACCAGAACATACAGTGAGTTACCAATTACCCTCGCAGAATAGGCTTTGAGTTCTGTCAAAGAAACAATCACCCGGGTTCTGCCACCAGCCTCAATGACCGTGACGCTTCGCGCGTTACCCTGACCCAGAGGATGGTGCTTTGAGGCAAGTGCACTTTTCACACCCGAAAGATCAAGCGCGATTCGGGCGGGTTGTTCAATCGTGTAGCCCGTTGGGATCGGCGGCACCCCATCAAAGATCATTCTGATTTCTGTCTTGTCACCGGGTAGCGACGAGAATTCAATATCCTCCATCGTCACACCAAAGGCGAGCGACGAAAACATCACCGCGAACCCAGCCAACATAACTCGCCTTGCTATTGATACTTTTTTTATCATCATTCTCACCATTCGCGCATCAGCCATGCCGATGTCCCCAAATAAAGTCGATTACTAAAGACCTCTGAGCTCTATTGTTCTTGGCCTTCTGAGCCACCCACTGGCACCATCACTCACAATTTCTGTGATATCGATGCGTGCATCTTCAATACTTTCAATTTGGCCCCACTGATCTCCCATGTAATCACCAACCCGTACCCGGTGAACCCCTCCCTGGGAGTCTTCAATCAATGCAAAGGAAGCATCGCCTTTCTCGAGCGTGCCTACCATCGCAAGTGCTGATAACGGGAAGCGTTCCAGGTACTCTTTAACATGGTTTTGCGGAGGCTTAACACCTACATTTTTCTTCTGTTGCGCAGATTTAGGCGGAACAATAATCGGTGGTTCGAACGGGCTTCGCCGGTTCGCCGCACCATAGGTAAATGCTGTATAGGACTCAAATTCAGGAAGTGGTGCTATTTGGCCGCGTGGTTTTCGTTCCACGTCCTGCATAAATTGACGAATATCTGCAAATCGATCACCGCCTGCACAACCTACCAGCAGGCTAGTCAACAGCACCATGCACCATGCCATTTTATTAGACGTTGTATAAGGCAAAGTTTTAGAGAAGGCATTCATGATCGTTTCAACTCTCAACCTCGCTCGTCATTGTATCGATAGGTTTTTGCCAGAATCGACATCGTCAGAATGCTGCCTGGAGTTTCCGAACTGGTACCGGTACCAGCCGCACGCCGGGCTGGCCTGATCGTGAAATCGTGAAGTGTCACGATTCGCGACAAGTCAGCAACATCACTCACAAAAGCACCCAGCCCGTGATAACTACCCGAAACAATAATGGCAATGGGTTTTTCTATGTAAAATTCGTGTTTGGCCTCAGGCTCAAGATCAATGCTGCTAAAAGTCAGCCCATTTTTTAAACCAACCAGCGTAATATCTTCAATGAGCCCCGGAATTTCTGTATCCGAGGGTAGCTGCCGGAGAATCGTTTCGAAGGTGTCTTCCATTTCCTTCTGCTGAACCTTGTAGGCTTCAAGGTGAGCCGCTTCAAAAAATTTCTTTTCATAGTCTTCCCGCAGGATGCTTTCTTCAGCCTGCAACCCACTCAATTCACCCTGCAGGTTGGTCACGTGCATAAAATAACCGACTGCTAAAGCACCGGCGAAACATAGCACCCAAATGATGATTTTGACCGCCACCGGCCACGAGCCGACGTTGTTAACATCATTGAGCTGATCAAGATCGAAGTTCTGTAGGCTCTCTAGAAGATCTTGCATAGCCATGACTATTCTTCCTCCTCCTTCTTCGGTGTCGACTGAGCCACCGTCAATTCAAACTGGCTCGCCTGGGGACCATAATTTTTATCTGCCTTTATCGCTGTCACGTTGGGTTTGTCAAACCATTGCGACTCTGTAAAGTTTCTGAGCTGATTGGAGATTCTGTTGTTAGATTCTGCAATTCCCGCTATCGACAAGCCGTCCTTCGACATTGCCAGACTGGTGAAAAAGACACGAGGCGCCAGTTGGCGCGCCAACTCATCAAATACCCGAACGATGATGGGTCGGTTACCCTGAAGTTCCTGAATGACTTTCATTCTGGACAGCAATTCATTTCGTTTTTGCTGCAGCAGCTTGATCGTATCAATCCGCTCTTCCAGCAGCCCAATTTCCGTTTGAAGAAATCCGTTGCGAGCGGTCTGTAAATCAATAGAGCTGGCGTAGAAACGGTCAACGCCCCCAACAATGGCACCAGCGAGCACTAATACACCTATCGTAATATTGAGAAACTCCTTCTTTTTCGCTTCCCGTTGCTCTTCGCGCCAGGGCAGCAGGTTGATTTTTATGTCATGTGTCATCATATGTTTATCCCCCGGCCACTAATCGAAGCTACGCAATGCCAGACCGCAGGCAATCATCATCGCCGGGGCATCATTATGGAGGTTGTCCTCGTTCACACGAGAGGACAGGGACATGTTTGAGAAAGGATTGGCAATGCTGCAGGGTGTGCCTAATTTCGCGGCGACCATATCTGCAAGACCATCTATCGATGAAGTACCACCAGCCAGAATAATATGGTCCACATCGTCATAGGCACTTGATGAATAGAAGAACTGTAGCGAACGGGTAACCTGTTGAACGACCGCTTCTTTGAACGGCTGTAACACTTCCGTTTCATAATCCTCTGGAAGACCGCCCTGCTTTTTCGCAAGACCAGCCTCCTCTACTGACAAAGAGTAGCGACGCTGGATTTCCTCGGTAAGCTGTTTGCCGCCAAATAGCTGCTCTCGAGTGTAAGGTGCGCCGCCACTGGTCAGAACAGAGAGCGTCGTCATCGTTGCGCCGATATCGACAATGGCAATGACCTGATCGTCCTCATCATCAGCTTCCGCAGCGAATTGATCACGTACAAGATCGAAAGCACGCTGCATGCAGTGCGCTTCGATATCGACAACTTTGGCTTTCAGGCCGCCAAGTTCCAGCGCAGCTTCACGCATTTCGACGTTTTCTCGCCGGCAGGCAGCAATCAGAACTTCAACCTGTTCTTCACTTCTGGGTGATGGACCCTGGACTTCGAAATCAAGCGCGACTTCTTCGAGCGGATAAGGAATATATTGATCGGCTTCAACCTGAAGCTGGTTTTCCATCTCATCTTCGTTCAGCGCAGCTGACATCTCGATGGTCTTGGTAATGACTGCTGATCCTGCCACAGCAACGGCTGCTAGTTTGACTTTGGTCTTACATCTCTCGACCAGGCGGGCAATCGCTTCACCCACACCTTCGACATCTGAGATGTTTTTTTCTACTACGGCATTTTCCGGCAGAGGCTCAACACCATAGCTCTCAACTTTGTAATCCCCACCAGACTTGCTCAACTCTAAAAGCTTCACCGAGGCAGAGCTTATGTCCAGCCCCAACATCGTGGTGGGTCCTTTGTTTAGAAATGCGAACACGCTGGTTCCCTATTTTCCTATGAAGTACGAGTACTTACAGCCACTTCATGCCGGATCACATTAAATAATACCTTTAACCTTAGCGCAAACAATTTAAATGAAAAAAATGCTGTAAAACATTCATTTGTAGGCAATTTCTCTGGTCCTGCGCGCCAGAAAATCAATCCCCAAACACCTTCCACACGAAACCGGGCTGAACATTATAGATCTTTTTATCAGTTTCGCATGGTCCGTGCTTTGGCCCTATAATGGCGCGGCCCCTATCTAATAACAGCAACAGGCAATATCGCTTCATGATCGCAATATCCAGATACATCTGCTGGTCAGCGCTTGGCCTCGGCAGTGCCGTTTTACTTGCACTCGCGGCAGCTTTCCTCTATCTGAACCCACAAATCCCGGACACAGCGAGCTTCAGCGATGTCACCCTGAAAGCACCATTACGGATCTATTCAGAAGACGGCCTGTTGATACAGGAATTCGGTGAGCGCCTGACACCAGTGACTTACAACGAGATTCCCCCTCTTTTCGTCAAGGCATTGCTGGATACCGAGGATAAGCGGTTTTTTGAACACAGCGGTATAGATGTGGTCACCCTGGTCAATGCCAGTTGGCAGCTACTGCGAAATCGCGGCGCAATAAAGACCGGTGCATCGACCATCACCATGCAGTTAGTCAAGAACATCTCCGGACAGACAGAAGTCAGATTCCTGAGGAAATTCAAGGAGATGCTGCTTGCTGTCAAGATTGAACGGGAACTTAGCAAAGAGGCAATATTGACGCTATACCTCAATATGATCCCCTTCGGAAAACACGCTTTTGGTCTGCAGGCAGCCGCTAACACTTACTATGGTAAAAATGCTGACCAGCTTGACCTCGCACAACTGGCCATGCTCGCAGGCATTCCCCAGGCGCCTGAGGCAGGAAATCCGATAAACGGTCCAAAGCGAGCCATTGCCAGACGAAACCTGGTGCTCCAGCGCATGTTCGACCAGGGTTCCATCGATCAGACCTCCTATGAAACCGCAACCAATGCCTTGATCACCGCTGTAGTCCACAGCCGCACTATCGAATTATCTGCACTGTATGCTGCCGAAATGGTGCGTAAGCGCTTACTAAAGGATTTCGGAAGGCAGGCTTACAACCAGGGAATGATCGTTCACACGACAATTTCCAGCAAAATGCAGCGCGCTGCCGAGAAGGCGTTGACGACCAAGCTGCTGGAATATGATCGGCGGCATGGCTATAGAGGTCCTGAGTTCAGAAGAATTCAGGGCACTGACCAGTACCTGGCAGCACCAGAGTATGGTTATCCAACAAACTGGGTCAACACACTCGCCTCATTGGAATCTTATGGTGATCAACATCCTGCCATCGTGACGCGTGTCGGGGAATCAGACATTCAGATCCTGACCCAGGCGCTCAACGAAATCACCATGAACTGGGAAGGCCTCAAATGGGCCCGGCCCTATACCACTGTCGATCGCCGCGGACCCAGGCCAAAAGTGGCCGCCGACATCGTTGGTGAAGGTGATGTGATCAGGTATGAACGATTCGAAGATGGCAGCATTGCCCTAGGGCAGGTTCCGGCAATACAAGGCGCACTGATTGCGCTCGATCCTTATGATGGTGCGATCAAGGCTATTGTTGGTGGATTTGATTTCGACGCAAAGCAATTCAACCACGCAACCCAGGCTCGCCGCCAACCGGGCTCGAATTTCAAACCATTTTACTATTCCGGCGCAATCGAAAATGGACTCACTGCCGCATCAATCTACAACGATGCACCTTTAGTGTTGCCGGGCGGAGAATTGGAACAGACTTATCGACCCCGCAATTCAGGAGATGTGTTCCAGGGGAATATTCGGCTACGTGAAGCCCTGTACCGTTCAATCAACCTGGTTTCCATTCGAGTCATCCTGGACTACGGTCCCCGGAATGCAGTGGATTATGTTGCACGATTTGGTTTTGATACTTCCAATTTCCCTAACGATCTCCAGCTAGCTTTTGGCGGCGGCACTATCGCACTCACGCCGCTTGAAGTGGTCACCGCCTATGCAACTTTTGCGAACGGCGGCTTCAAAGTCGAACCCTATTTCATTCGCAAACTGGATTCGATTAACGGCGACGTTATTCTACAGGCAGATCCCAGGGTTGCCTGTACCGCTCACTGTAATGGCCTGAACCAGGCGGATAGAGTCGTTGAACCCAGGGTCGCTCACATCATGAATAGCATGTTGTCTGATGCCATCCGCAGAGGAACAGGCACCAAAGCAATGCGAAGATTGAAACGAGGGGATCTTCACGGCAAGACGGGAACCACAAATGATGCAGACATCTGGTTCTCGGGCTACACGCCTGATCTAGTGGCTACCAGCTGGGCAGGATTCAGTGACAACAGCCCAGTTGGCAATCGCGAGTGGGGATCGACGACGCCGATCGAAACATGGATCGAATTCATGGCAGAAGCGTTACCCGACGAATCGGAATCAAAATTACTGCCTCGCCCTGATGGCATTGTTTCTGTGAAAATAGATCCAGAGACAGGACTCCGCACAGACCCGGCTGATCCTGATGGCATCTTTGAAATATTTAGAGAGGAATTTGCCCCGGCGCATTTAGGTGCAAAAAAGCGGGCAGATGATGCCGATATGGCTCAGCAAATCTTTTAAGCAGTTCGCCAGAAATTAACGAAAAAGTTTAGCTACGCTTGAAGCGCTTGTTGAATCGGTCGATTCGACCTGCTGAGTCGATCACTTTCTGTTTACCCGTGTAGAACGGATGACAGTTTGAGCAGACTTCCAGATGGATGTCTTCACAGACAGTCGAACGAGTCTTGATCACTGTACCGCAACTACACGTAGCGGTAATTTCCTCGTATTTCGGGTGGATTTCGGCTTTCATTTCGGCGAGCCCTGACATTCAAAGGCTGCGAATCATACCAGATAAACCTTGAATCGCAAGCCTGTGTAAACCGTTGCCGAATGGGGCCTACAGCGCCTCCCTACAAATGGCATAATAGTGTTTTGCGACTCATGCCAGTAATGCCTGAACCTGTCGAATTTATTTCCGTGGCAGTGCCCACACCACTACGGTCGACCTTCCAGTATCGACCTGGCAACTTCACCAATATAAAGGTCGGTGCCCGGGTACTTGTACCATTTGGTAACCGTAAGCTGTTTGGGATTGTGACCAGCATCGATTCACAAGCGCGCGTTGACGTCGCAAAAATCCGACCACTTCTCGACGTGTTCCACCCCGATGCCAACGTTACCAAACCAATCGTTCAATTGTGTCAATGGGCAGCCGATTACTACCAGCATCCAGTTGGAGAAGTGTTTGCAAGTGCGCTACCCGGATTAGTTCGCAAAGGCTGGAATCCAAGAGAGTCCGAGGATCTCCTCCGGATGTCAAAAGAGGGTGGGCAAGTCGACATTGACTCGCTAAACCGTTCACCTGCACAAAAAAAATTGCTGCTGGCCATCCGAGGCTCTCCCCTGGACCGTAGCAGGCTGACGGAACTGGCAATAACATCCCAGACTATCCGGACGCTGCTCAACAAAAATTGGGTCTGTTGGGAAAAGCAGGAAACAGAGCCAGGTCACAGGTTTCAACTTGACCGGGTCAAAGCCAATGGAATTTCGTTAACTGCTGAGCAGGCCAGCGTCATCATTCAGATCAATCAATCCGCAACAGAGGATTCAAAAACCTTCCTCATTCAGGGTGTGACAGGAAGCGGTAAAACGGAAATTTACCTGGGCGTCATTGAACCGCTCCTGCTTGCGGGGAAACAAGTACTGGTTCTGGTGCCGGAAATCGGCCTCACGCCGCAAACGGTGGCCCGGTTTCGAGATCGATTTGATGTGCCAGTCGCAGTGATCCACTCATCACTATCCGATAAAGAGAGAGCGATCGGCTGGATTGACGCCCGGGATGGTAATGCCGGGATTATCCTCGGCACACGTTCAGCCATCTTCATGCCGATGAAGTCTCCAGGCGCTATTATCGTCGACGAAGAACATGACGCTTCATACAAACAACATGACGGTTTCAGATACTCGGCCCGGGATCTCGCTGTGCTACGAGGTCAATTCGAAAAAATTCCCGTCATCCTGGGTTCCGCGACACCCTCACTGGAGAGCCTGCACAATATTGAAACCGGAAAATATGTACACCTCCAACTGAAAAACAGGCCGCCCGGTGCAAGCGCAGAGACTTATGAGCTAATCGACACCCGCCACCTGGAACTGCGAGATGGTTTTACCCGGCAACTGCGAAAAAGGATCAAGGAACATCTAGAACGAGGTGAGCAGGTACTCGTATTTATCAATCGCCGCGGCTTCGCTCCGGTCATGTTGTGCAATGATTGCAGCTGGATTGCCCACTGCCGTAGTTGCGATGCCAAGCTAACTTACCATCTCAACCTGAATACACTGGTATGCCATCACTGCGGAAAGATGAATCACAACATCATCAGTTGCCAATCCTGTAGCAGTAACAACTTGTCAGCCATTGGTCTCGGCACACAGCGGGTAGAACAAACGCTGCAGAAAATGTTCCCCGACTACCCTGTACTCAGAATTGATCGGGATACGACTCGAAAAAAAGGTGCTATGGAAGATTTTGTCGCACAAATCAACAACCGCGAGCCTGCCATTTTGGTGGGCACCCAGTTGCTCGCCAAGGGGCACCATTTCCCCAACGTCACCCTTGTCGCAATCCTTGATACTGACGCTGGGTTCTATTCTTCCGACTTCAGGGCGATGGAGCGATTGGGGCAGATCATTCTACAGGTCGGCGGCAGATCCGGTCGTGCTGACAAATCGGGAAGTGTGCTAATCCAAACCGCCTTCGCTACCCACCCATTGCTTGAAACATTGGTTAATGCCGGCTACGCGGAATTTGCCAATGCGTTGTTAGCGGAACGCAGGGAAATGCAATTGCCACCCTACACATTCAATGCCCTCATGCGAGCCGAGGCCAATGACGCCTCGACGGCAAGGGAATTTCTTGAGCAAATAGTGAAAAGAGACAAGCCCGAGCAATCAATTGAGCTGTTGGGTCCGATCCCTGCGCTTATGGAAAAAAGAGCAGGTCGCTACAGGCAACTACTGATCATTTCATCAAACAGGCGAGCCAGTATTCACCGGGAACTTACCAAGCGTATAGAAATTGCCGAATCACTCCCCGAAGCAAAAAAAGTCCGCTGGGCCATCGATGTGGATCCAATTGATCTTTTCTAACGGTCTCTCGCCAGGCTTTGCTAAAATGCAGTCCGTCTAATTTCAACACTTTCCTACCGACGCTCATGACACAAGATTTTGCAAAACAAGTCAGAACACCTCCGCATCAGAGCCCGTCTCGATGGGTATGGTTTGCCAGTGGCTTTCTCAGCGGCGCGTTTATCGCCTTTCTCACAGCATTATGGTTTCTGGTACCCGTCGATGAATCTACTATTGCGGCCAAACCCATACCCAATGCGGAGCCAAATACCAGCGTTGAAGAAATGCAGTGGCATTTCTACGAAATATTTCCCAAATCAGTCGTTCCCGTGGTCGAGGAATATAATGCAACCGGGGAAAAGGTCGTCGTAGATCAGTATCACTGGATACTACAGGCGGGTTCATTCAAGAATCCTGATGACGCTGATGAGCGACGAGCAAGGTTGCTTCTCATGGGACTCACTGCCATGACAACCAAGGCCCAGATGTCTGGCACAACCTGGCACCGGGTCATCGTGGGCCCGTTCGATACCGCCCTGGAACGAAATCGCGCTCAGGACAGGTTGGCACAAGCGCAAATCAAGTCCATTCCGATCAAGATTCCCAGGTCTTGAAAAGGCGTTCAAAAGCCCCCATCTCACACTGAGCAGGTCAAATAGCCTGCTTCAACAATGAAGGTTCAACATTGAAGGTTCAACATTGAAACAATTTGAAGGCACCACCATTCTTTCAGTTCGCAAAGAAAATCTGGTCGTCGTGGGCGGCGATGGCCAGGTTACCATGGGTGATACGGTCATGAAGGCCAACGCAAAGAAGGTTCGCAGACTGTACAAAGATAAAGTGATCGCTGGTTTTGCCGGTGGCACGGCCGATGGGTTTACGCTGATCGAGCGATTTGAAGGCCAGTTGGAGAAGCATCAAGGTAACCTGGTACTCGCCGCCGTAGAACTCGCGAAAGACTGGCGAATGGATCGCGCACTTCGCCGCCTGGAAGCCTTACTGGTCGTTGCTGACAAGGATAACTCGCTTGTTATCACAGGAAATGGCGATGTGATCGAACCCAGCGATGGCATCATGGCCATTGGTTCCGGCGGCCAGTACGCCAAATCTGCCGCTCTTGCGCTGGTAGCAAACACTGAATTATCCGCCCGGGAGATTGTGGAAAAGAGCCTCGCCATTGCTGGTGACATTTGTATTTACACCAATCAAGAACGCACCATCGAAGAAATAGTTTTTTAGCCAAGGAACGCAATGTCAGACATGACCCCAAGAGAGATTGTTCACGATCTCGATAAACACATTATCGGCCAGGAAGATGCCAAGCGTGCCGTTGCCATTGCGCTTAGAAACCGTTGGCGAAGAATGCAGCTGGATGAAATTCTGCGCTCCGAAATATCACCAAAAAACATCCTGATGATAGGCCCGACCGGCGTCGGGAAAACTGAAATTGCACGTCGGCTGGCAAAACTGGCCGGTGCTCCCTTCATCAAAGTTGAGGCTACCAAATTTACAGAAGTCGGCTACGTTGGAAGAGATGTTGAATCGATCATCCGCGACCTGGCGGATGCTGCCGTTAAAATGCTCAGGGATCAGCAGATACAAATCGCAGAACCTCGTGCTTTTGAAGCAGCCGAAGAGCGAATCCTTGACGCACTACTGGCACCCGCCAGAGATACCGAAGCCGCTCAGGATTCCACCACCCGACAGCTTTTTCGAAAAAAATTACGGGAAGGTGAGTTAGACGATAAAGAAATCGAGATCGAAGTTGAGACCATGTCTGTCGGCGTCGAAATTATGGCTCCCCCGGGTATGGAGGAAATGACCAATCAATTACAAAACATGTTTTCTTCGATGGCCCCGGGTAAGAAAAAATCAAAAACCCTGAAGGTCTCCGAAGCCCTACGTCGCCTGACCGACGAAGAAGCAGCGAAGCTGATCAACGAAGACGATCTGCGAAGCGCGGCTGTAGAAGCTGTGGAACAAACAGGCATCGTGTTTCTGGACGAGATGGACAAAATAGCCAAGAGAGCCGATCACGGCGGTGCCGATGTCTCTCGCGAGGGAGTACAACGAGACTTGCTACCCCTGATTGAAGGCAGCAATGTCTCAACCAAATATGGCATGATCAAAACAGACCACATCTTGTTTATTGCCTCCGGCGCATTTCACCTGGCGAAACCTTCCGACCTGATCCCCGAACTACAGGGTCGTCTGCCCATTCGGGTAGAACTCTCGGCGTTAACCATCGAAGATTTTGAACGCATCCTGACCGAACCTGATGCGTCCCTGGTGGAACAGTACGAAGCTCTGATGCAAACCGAAGGACTTGCCCTGACATTTACCAAGGAAGCCGTGCATCGTCTCGCAGAGATTGCCTGGCAAGTAAATGAGCAGACCGAGAATATCGGCGCGCGCAGGTTACATACTGTCATGGAACGATTGCTGGAAGAATTGTCCTTTGATGCAACCGATGTGGCCAGCCGGGAAAATGGCAAGTTCACCATCGATGAAATCTACGTCAACGAACATCTGGAGGACCTGGCCGGGAATGCTGACCTTTCCCGGTTCATTCTTTAGCAAATGCCCGCACCTTCTGAAATCAATGTTCACAAAAAGTCAGCCACATTGGAGCTGAAATATGACGATGGCACAGCTCATCAACTTTCCGCGGAATATCTGAGAGTTTATTCACCTTCGGCGGAAGTACAGGGCCATAGCCCTGACCAGGCCGTCTTACAGCACGGCAAGAGAAACGTTGGGTTTCTTGATATTGAACCTCAGGGTCACTACGCCATAAAGATCACCTTCTCCGATGGCCACGACACAGGCATCTTCAGCTGGGAGTATTTACGCTCCCTCGGCGATAATCGTGATGCAAACTGGGCTGATTACCTGGCCAGGCTGGAAGAGGCCGGGAAATCGCGAGATCCGCAGTTTATTGCTCTAGGGAAGCACTGATTAAAAGGATTTTTTCGTGAGGACAAGGCGACCTCGCACGGAGAAAAATCATGAATAAGCTTTAAATTCAGGATTATTTGAGTACGAGTTCAACGCGGTCATCGCGGGAAAAGACTTTAATCAGAGGTTTCCTCGGTAACTAAACGCAGCTCGGATTTTAGCTAAATCCTGGAAACCCGTTACAATGTTTGTCCCCAGGAGAGGCGCTGAACCAATAGGATCGAGTCCATCAGCCGGCGGATGTAATATGAACGAAAAAGACGAATACACCCACTTCGGATTTCGAGAAGTCCCGGTTTCCCATAAAGCTGCTAAAGTTGCCGATGTCTTTCATTCAGTCGCAGAGCGTTATGACGTGATGAACGATGTCATGTCACTGGGTACACATCGTGTGATGAAACAAATGACCGCGAATGCAACTCGCGCTCGATCCGGACATATTATTCTCGACCTGGCCGGTGGAACCGGAGATATGGCCATTTTGTTAGCCGATTATGTCGGTACCGACGGGCGAGTCTTCGTTTGTGATATCAATGGCAGTATGTTGCATCAGGGCCGAGACAAGCTAACCAATCGCGGCATTGTTGAAAACGTCAATTTTGTACAGGCAGATGGTGAATGCCTGCCGTTCCCTGCCGATACATTTAACGCTGTCACTATTGCATTTGGCCTGCGAAATTTTACCGCAAAAGATAAAGCGCTATCAGCGATCTTTGACGCACTCAAACCTGGCGGAAAAATTGTCATCCTGGAATTTTCAAAACCCCAGAACAAACTCATCCAACAGGCTTACAAGGGTTTTAGCAGCATCTGGCCAAAGGTAGGCAAACTGGTAACCGGTGATAAAGACAGCTATCAGTATCTGGTCGAATCTATCGAGATGCACCCCGACCAGCAAACTCTCAGCAATATGATGGAAGCGGCCGGGTTCAGCAGAGTCAGGTACAACAACCTGTTAAACGGAATTGCCGCCATTCACGAAGGCGTAAAGCCACGCGAGGTTCGTGAAAAATGACCTTTCTGCGCCTGCTGAAAATAATCGCGACGCTAGCGCGGCATCGGCTGGATAGGAATCTACCGAAAGGATCAAAGCCCCTGTGGCTTGCGCCATTTCTGCTTCTGCTGAAACTAGTGCCCGTAAGCAACNCCAACCCGGCCGAATCAACTCGCCTCGCACTGGAACAACTGGGTCCGATTTTCATCAAGTTCGGTCAGTTACTTTCTACTCGAAAGGATCTGTTCAGCGAATCGATGTCGACTGAATTACAGAAGCTTCAGGACCAGGTGCCTCCATTCAGCCCGGAGCTGGCCACGCAGATCATCGAGACGAGTCTCGGTTCACCCATCGACGAAATATTCATCGATTTCCAGACAATACCCATGGCGTCCGCATCAGTCGCCCAGATTCATGCGGCCACCCTCGTCGTTGACGGAAACCAAAAAGAAGTCGTCATCAAGGTTATTCGACCCGGTGTTGAACAGCTCATTAAGAGAGACATCCAATTGATGACTCTCGGCGCACGTCTCCTGATGAAGTTTTGGCCAGATGCCCGGCGGCTTCACCCCCTGACAATCGTCAAAGATTATGAACATACGATTCTTGACGAGCTCAACCTTAAACTCGAAGCAGACAATACCAATGGGCTAAGGGAAAACTGGCTGGCTAGCGGCAAACTCTACGTGCCTGAGATCTATGAGCGTCTATCCAGCGAAAATGTCATGGTGATGGAAAGAATTTACGGCGTCACTGCAACTGACCTTGAAGAGCTCAGGGCAAAAAATGTCGATCTCAAAAAACTGGCATACCTCGGCGTCGAGATTTTTTTCACACAGGTTTTCGAAGATAATTTTTTTCACGCCGATATGCATCCGGGTAATGTTTTCGTTGATGCAAGCGACCCGGGGAATCCAACCTACATCGCCCTGGATTGCGCCATTATCGGGTCGTTAACAGAAAATGACAAAAACTATTTAGCCAGAAACCTGCTTGCCTTTTTTCACCGGGATTATGATGAGGTGGCACGACTGCACGTAAAAAGCGGCTGGGTGCCCCGCGACACGGACGTTAACGAATTCTCCGGAGTCATAAGAAGAGTGTGCGACCCTTTCTTTCAAAAACCGATAAAGGATATATCGTTCGGTACGGTCCTACTGGAACTGTTTGACACTGCCCGTCAGTTCAACATGGAAGTCCAGCCACAACTCGTGTTATTGCAAAAAACGCTGATTAACATTGAGGGCATGGGCCGTCAGATCTACCCGGATCTGGATTTATGGGAAACTGCAGCACCGTTTATGGAGCGTTGGATGAAAGACAGAATTGGCCTTGCCGGGCTCATCAGGAGAATTAGCGAAAACGCGCCAAGATGGTTGGACCAGCTACCCGAAATACCTGATCTCGCCTACAACACAATGATTGAGATCCGCGACATGGCAGAACAAAATCGTGCCCAGAGTGAAACGCTCATCGAAGTTCGAGAAGCATTAAGGGCTCAATCCAGGCGTTCCAGGTATCAACGTCTCGGTGGGCTGGCGCTTATTGGCGCTCTGTTTTCAATGCTGGTTCCGATTTCCGGCTACGCAGCAGATATTGACCCCATTATTCCCGGATCACTGCTGGGAACCCTCGGTATATACTGGATGTATATTCATTCCTGACATGATATTCTCGCCGCCCTTTTTTACCTGCCCGATACCCTGATGCCATGAAGATCAATGACAACGAATGGATAACGCAAGTGAACTTTGATGATGACGGACTCATTCCAGCCATTGCGCAAGATCACCTGACGCATCGGGTACTGATGATGGCATGGATGAATCAATCGGCTCTTGACCAAACCCTTGCCACTGAACGCGTCACCTACTGGTCACGTTCAAGACAAGCACTCTGGCGCAAGGGAGAATCTTCAGGCCATGAACAGATCTTAAAGGAAGTTCAGCTGGACTGTGATGGCGATGTGTTAATATTGCGTATTGAACAAATCGAAGATATCGCCTGTCACACTGGAAGAAACTCCTGCTTTTTCAGGACTTTGACCAATGACGGCTGGCGGGAGTCTGAACCCGTCCTCAAGGACCCCAGGGAGATTTATCCCGATGGATGACATCATCGGAAAACTGGCAGAGACTCTTCAGGAACGACGTAATGCCGATCCTGCGACCTCCTATGTGGCGGGCCTGCACGCGAGCGGTCTGAACAAGATCCTGGAGAAAGTAGGTGAGGAGGCAACAGAGACTATACTCGCCGCAAAAGACGCAGACACGTCCGGCAATGTGGATGATGTTATTAGAGAGACCGCTGATTTGTGGTTTCACACCATGGTGATGTTAGGACATCTCGATGCATCACCGATGGATGTAGTCAAAGAACTTGAACGCAGGCTCGGCACATCCGGTCTTGCTGAAAAANCGGCAAGATCGCGATGATCCTGCCTGTTAAACACTGAAAAAGGAGGATAACCATGTCCTTTGGCATTACTGAACTNATCATTATTCTTGTTATCGTGCTGTTGCTGTTCGGGACGACAAAACTGAAATCCATCGGCAATGACCTGGGCTCGGCGATCAAGGGATTTAGATCCGCCATCTCTGGTGACAAAAAAGAAGACGGAGCTGCGGATCAGATTCAGGAAAAAGATGCGCCCGCGGATGAAAAGAAAGTAGAGAACCAAGAAAGTCAATCTTAAGTCTACAGGCGGCAACGATGTTCGACATTGGCTTCCCAGAACTGATGATGATCAGCATTGTGGCGCTGCTGGTTATCGGGCCCGATAAACTCCCCGAAACAATACGGTCTATCTCTTTGTGGATTGGGCGAATTCAAAGAAGCTTCACAGATATTCGTCGAGAGATTGAATCCGAAATCGGCGCCGATGAAATTCGCGCGCAACTTCACAACGAAAGCATCATGAAAGAACTGGAGAATACCAAAAACACGCTGAGGGAAGTTCAACAAGATGTTAACGACACCATTAAATCCGTCGAAACGGAAACCAAGGCGTTGAACCCAGATTCAGTACACACGAATTCGAAGTCATGACTGATCCCTCTGATGCGTCCAGCTCTGCTGAAGGCGCTGAGCAGGACAAAGGGCAACCGCTGGTTGAGCATCTGATCGAATTGAGGACCAGAATTCTACATGCCCTGTTCGCGGTAATGATCGTTTTTCTGCCACTGTTTTACTTCGCCAACGACATCTATTCCTACGTCTCCGAACCCTTGAGAATGTTTTTACCAGAGGGGACGACGATGATTGCCACAGAAGTCGCCTCGCCGTTTCTAACGCCATTCAAGCTGNCCCTGGTCTTATCCATATTTGTCGCTATGCCCTACATACTTCACCAAATCTGGAGCTTCATCGCACCCGGTCTTTATTCAAGCGAAAAACGAATAGCCTCTCCACTACTCGTTTCCAGCATCATTCTTTTTTATACGGGAATCGCTTTCGCTTTTTATGTCGTATTTCCGCTCATCTTTGGTTTCTTTACTGCGGCGGCGCCGGATGGCGTGACTGTCATGACCGACATCAATCGCTATCTTGATTTTGTGCTGAAACTGTTTTTCGCCTTCGGCCTGGCCTTTGAGATACCAATTGCCACCGTGCTGCTCATCTGGACCGGTGCAACCACAACAACGGCCATGGCCAGTAAACGGGCTTATGTCATCGTCGGTTGTTTCGTTATGGGCATGCTGCTTACCCCGCCCGATATCATCTCGCAAATCTTGCTTGCACTGCCCATGTGGCTCTTGTTCGAAGTGGGAATTATCTTCGCCAGGGTATTCAAACTTGACCAACCCGACGCAGACGCAACGGATGGGGCTAACTCAGAAGCTGCTAACTCAAAAGAAAGGTGACAGGTCCATCGTTGGTTAGCGAGACCTTCATGTCTGCGCCAAATTGGCCTGTTTGTACAGGTACCAATTCCCNGGCGGCGAAAACAAACGTATTGTAAAGCTGCTCCGCCAATTCAGGAGGCGCTGCCGATGAAAAGGACGGCCGCAGGCCTTTATGCGTGTCTGCAGCCAATGTGAATTGCGAGACAATGAGCAAGGATCCTTTCACGTCAAGCAACGACAGGTTCATGCGAGGGGTCCTATCGGGCTCTGGATCATCGTTGAACACACGATAATTGACGATCTTCGATAGCAATTTTTTGCCAGCGGCCTCGGTATCTTCTTTTTGAACGCCGAGAAAAAGAAGCAGGCCAGCATCGATTGCACCATGAACGGAGCCATCGATGACCACTTCTGCCTGACTAACGCGTTGAATGAGACCGAGCACGATCAGACATCAAAATCCACTTCAAACCTGAGCGACATATCGCGAGTGGCTCGAATCAAGCCGTCGATCATCGCCAGTTCCGTCGCCGAATGTCCGGCCTCGCGGACTATATATAGCTGTGAGTTTGGCCAGGCCTGGTGCAGGGCATAGGAATTATCGAGCGGGCAGATACAATCAAATCTTCCATGAACAATAATGCCGGGAATATCCCCTAACACTGATGCACCCGCTAACAGCTGGTCCGGCTCAAGGAAGCAGCCGTTGCGGTAATAGTGTGTCGCAATCAAACACCGGGCATGCGCACGGCCACCATCAGAAAAGTGCTTAATGAGCCTGGGATTCGGATGCAGCGTTGACGCATGGGCTTCCCAGGCAGACCAGGCCTTGGCTGCTGACATCCGGGCCAGCTCATTGTCCTGCATCATCAGCTGATGATAGGCATCTGTAGAATTCAAATTTTCACCGGAGGCACGACGAAGTTTTTCGACCGGATCAATAAAATCTTCCCAATGGTCCGGGTAAAACCGGCTGGCGCCCTCTTCATATAACCATTCAATATCTTGCTGACGGCCAAGAAATAGTCCCCGGAGAACGAGCCCCAGCACCTGGTCTGGATGTTTTTCTGCATAGGCGAGACTTAAGGTTGCACCCCAGCCNCCACCAAACACAACCCACTTGTCGATGGAAAGAAATTGACGAATCTTCTCCATATCGGCGACCAGGTCCGCGGTTGTATTCTTCTCGAGTTCGGTATGAGGTGTTGATCGGCCAGCGCCTCGCTGGTCGAACAATATAATGCGGTACTTTTCAGGATTAAAAAAACATCGGGAATTAAATTCACAACCAGAACCCGGTCCACCATGCAAAAACACGATCGGAATACCCTCTCTGGTTCCGCTTTCGTCGATATACAATTCATGTATATCGTCAACCTTAAGCTGGTGTCTCGAGTAGGGCTTGATTTCCGGATAGAGAGGCAACATGGCTTGGTCCTAATTCAATCAGGCGACCCGCTCTCGGGAAGCTCTTTTCCGTTCATTTTCCGTCAACAGCTTCTTGCGGATACGGATATGACTCGGCGTGATTTCGACAAGTTCCTCGCCATCAATAAATTCAATGGCTGCTTCTAATGAGTGCTTAATGTGTGGTGTCAGAACGACATTTTCATCAGTGCCAGATGCTCGAACGTTTGTTAAATTCTTTTCCTTCAAAGGATTCACTGGCAAATCGTTGCCTCTGGAATGCAGGCCAACGACCATACCCTCGTAGATTTCTTCATTCGGGCCGACGAATAACCGGCCTCTGGCCTGCAGATTATTTAGTGCAAACGCAACACTCTTACCGCTCGCCATGGAAACCAGGACACCGTTATTTCGCGAGCCAAAGTCATCACTGGTTAAATCACCATAGTGCGAGAATACACTGTTCATAATACCCGTGCCGGAGGTCATCGTCATAAACTCCGACCTGAAGCCAATCAGTGCCCGGGTCGGTATGGTAAATTCCAGGCGCGTTCTTCCGCCACCATCAGGCAGCATATTCGTCAATGATGCCTTGCGGGATCCCAACTCTTCCATGACGCTGCCTTGATGCGCATCGTTGATATCCAACATCAGATTTTCGAACGGTTCCTCTACCTTGCCGTTGAGCTCATGAAAAATGACCTCAGGTCTCCCGACCGCCAGTTCGTAGCCTTCACGACGCATGGTTTCAATCAGTATCGAAAGATGCAGTTCGCCTCGACCGGATACTTTAAATTTATCCGCATGCTCGGTTGGTTCAACACGCAGGGCAACATTGTATTGAAGTTCCTTTTCGAGACGCTCTTTTAGATGTCGACTTGTCACATACTTCCCATCACGTCCAGCAAAAGGGGATGTGTTCACCTGGAAAGTCATGGATATCGTGGGTTCGTCAACCTGCAGCGGAGGCAATGCCTCGGGGTGGTTCAAAGCGCAGACGGTATCTGATATCTCGAGGTTATCGAGCCCACTGATGGAAACAATATCTCCTGCAGAAGCTCGCTCGATAGGCTTACGCTCCAGGCCTTTGTAGCCCATCACCTGAAGAATCTTGCCACGTTTTTCCTTACCCTCGCGCGACACCACCACGACCTGGTCTCCCGTGACGACTTCTCCTCGTGTAATTCGACCAAGTCCTATGACGCCGACATAACTACTGTAATCAAGCGCACTGATCTGCATCTGCAGCGGACCATCACGATCGGTATCAGGTGGTGGCACCTTATCTATAATCACTTGGAGCAAACAGCTGAGATCATCCTCCAATGCATCCGGGCTAAGTCCCGCCCGACCTTCAAGGGCGGAACCGTAAACGACGGGAAAATCCAGCTGATCATTGTTAGCACCTAACTGATCGAAAAGTTCAAACACTTCATCAACCACCCAGTCTGGTCGTGCCCCATCACGGTCAATTTTATTAATCATGACAATAGGGTTCAGACCATTTTCGAAGGCTTTACTGGTCACAAAACGTGTCTGTGGCATAGGGCCTTCAACCGCATCCACCAGCAACAGCACGGAATCGACCATAGAGAGGATGCGTTCAACTTCACCGCCAAAATCAGCATGGCCCGGTGTATCAACGATGTTAATCTTGAAGTTATTCCAGTAAAGCGAGGTGTTTTTGGCAAGAATAGTGATACCCCGTTCGCGCTCCAGCTCATTGGAATCCATCAGGCGCTCGCCTTTATCCTCGCCCCGTTGCAAGGCACCCGCCTGAGCAAGCAGCTTGTCAATTAGCGTTGTTTTGCCATGATCAACATGGGCAATTATGGCGATATTTCGCAGTTCAATTTCATTCATTGGGTAAGTGGCTCAAGGCCATTGGAGAGCTAAAAACGGCGGCATTATACATAAGCAGGCCCTCGGGTTATACGCTATTTAGCGGCAGTTGTTGGGTAGTCATCAAAGCGGCGCTATAATACGGCGCGATTTTTCAATTATTCCTGACTAAAAACGTATGAACACACAACGAAAAGCCGTTTCCCTGATATCCGGCGGGCTGGATTCCATGCTGGCTACCAGGGTCATTCTGGACCAGGGGATACATGTTGAAGGCATCAATTTCTACACTGGTTTTTGTGTGGAAGGCCACACCCATGCCATCAGAGCCAAAGACAAGAAAAAGGCAAAACGAAACAATGCGCTCTGGGTAGCGGAACAACTTGGCATAAAGCTCCACATTATCGACGTCATCGAAGAATACAAGGACGTCGTGCTCAATCCGAAACACGGCTATGGCCAGAACCTTAATCCTTGCCTGGATTGCAAGATTTTCATGGTCAACAAGGCGCAGGCATGGGCATGGATGGAAGAGAACCAGTTTGATTTCATCATTACCGGTGAAGTCATTGGTCAACGGCCCAAATCACAACGCAAGGAAACCATGCCCATTATCGCACGAGAATCCGGGGCTGGTGACAGGCTGCTGCGACCATTATGCGCCAAGAACCTCGAACCCACCCTACCGGAACGGGAAGGCTGGGTAGACAGGAATAAGCTTTTCGATTTTCATGGACGCAATCGAAAACCTCAAATTGCCCTGGCACACTCATTAGGGATAGAAGAATATTCACAACCTGCAGGTGGTTGCTGTTTCCTGACCGACAAATCGTATTCCAGCAAGCTTGGCGATCTGTGGCAATCAAGGGGTGAGCGCGACTATGAGCTTGATGACATTATGTTGCTCAAGGTAGGCCGACATCTCAGACCAAAGCCACATTACAAGCTGATCATCAGCCGGGAAGAAGGCGAAAATCATTATCTCAATGGCTACCAGCACGAGTTTACGACCATCCGGACACTTTCCCATGGTGGACCCGTTGCCTTGGTAGACGGTAAACCCTCAACTGAAGATCTGCTGTTCGCAGCCCGTGTGGTCGCCCGGTATAGCCAGGGAAGAGACGCGCGCGAAGTGACTCTATCGATCACGGAGCCCCGGCAGGAAGCGCTTGAGGTATCTCTCCTGCCTCTGCCAGCTTCAGACATTCCAGAATCCTGGCATGTCTGAAACGCAACTGGATGCCCGACGGCTGCTTTGTCCTATGCCCGTGATCAAGACCCAGAATAAAATCAATGAACTCGAATCTGGCGATACCCTCATTGTGACCTGTACAGATCCCGGCGTTCTCCACGACATACCCGCCTGGTGTCGAATTCATGGTCATCGGGTGATCGGCTCCACAACCCAGGACAGGGAAATCATCATCACCATCCAGGTGCAAAAATAGNACTATATTGGTGCGGTATTTTAAATAACGCCCTNTGGTGGTGCGTCCGCCTCGATCGAGACANGTGCAAAGCCAGTAAGCGCAAGGGATTTATTAATCTGGCTGGATGGCATATTCTTTGCTCCGCCAAATGCACCATTTTNAGAACCTCAACACAACAAACCCGGTAACAGGAGTAGAAACCATGTCAGAGAAAACTCTGGGCTTAATTAACGAACACGATGCGAGATGGGTAGATCTCCGATTTACGGACACTCGTGGTAAAGAACAACACGTCACCAACAGTGCCTCCAAGTTAGATGAAGAGTTCTTCGAAAACGGCGCCATGTTTGATGGCTCATCGATTGCAGGCTGGAAGCCGATTAACGATGCTGACATGATCCTGATGCCGGATGATGCAACCGCTGTCGTCGATCCATTCACCGAAGAAAAAACGATAAACCTCCGCTGCGATATCATTGAACCCAGTACGCTACAAGGCTACGAAAAGGACCCACGAGGTATCGGCAAAAGAGCCGAAGCTTTCCTGGTCGCTTCAGGTATCGGCGATACAGCCTACTTTGGTCCAGAGCCCGAGTTTTTTATCTTTGATGATGTGAAGTACAAATCGACCATGAGCGGCGCCATGTATGAAATCGAATCCGAGGAGGCTGCCTGGATGAGTGCATCTTCTTTCGAGGGTGGCAACATCGGTCACCGGCCTGGCATCAAAGGCGGGTACTTCCCCGTGCCTCCGGTAGATTCCTTTCTCGACGTCAGAAACAGCATGTGTACCGCAATGGAGGAGATGGGAATTATTATTGACCTCCATCACCATGAAGTGGGAACCGCAGGCCAGGGCGAAATCGGTGCACATTTCAATTCACTCGTGGCCAAGGCTGACGAAGTGCAAATCTACAAATATTGCGTTCACAACGTTGCACACGCTTACGGCAAAACGGCGACTTTCATGCCCAAACCTCTGGTCGGCGACAACGGTAATGGTATGCACGTTCACCAGTCTGTCTGGAAAGATGGTACCAACCTCTTTGCAGGCGATGGCTACGGTAACCTTTCACAGGAAGCGTTGTATTACATTGGCGGCATCATCAAACATGCCCGCGCCCTCAATGCGTTTGCCAATGCGTCAACCAACTCCTACAAGCGTTTAGTTCCCGGCTTCGAAGCACCGCTGATGCTGGTTTACTCGGCATTGAACCGTTCAGCTTCAATCCGGATTCCCTATGTACAGGGCGGAAGCCCCAACGGAGTCCGGGCAGAAGTCCGGTTCGGCGATTGCTCTGCCAATCCTTACCTGATGTTTGCCTCGATGCTGATGGCGGGCCTTGACGGTATCAAGAACAAGACCGAGCCTGTTGGCCCTCTCGATAAGGACTTGTATGACCTGCCCGCAGAAGAGCTAAAGGACCTACCAACAGTCTGCTCTTCGCTGGAGCAAGCACTGGACGCCCTGGACAACGACCGTGAATTCTTGCGGCAGGGCGACGTTTTCACCGACACCACGATCGATGCCTACATTGAGCTGAAATCGGAAGAGGTCGAAATTCTCAATATGACAACGCATCCCATTGAGTTCCAGATGTACTACAGTGTTTAAGGGATGACTTAACCGAAAATGAAGTCCCTCCCAGGAGGGACTTTTTTTTGTCATGAAATCAGCGGACAATGCAGCCAAAGACCTGCGAGATCCTTATGGCAAAATTATTTGTGCTCATCCTTTCCCTCGCCTGTGCGTCGCTATATGCCGAGGAAATCTACAAAGAAGTCGATTCAGACGGCGTCCCCAGCTTTTCCGACCGAGCAGTTCTGGGGACTGAACCTGTGAAGATACAGAAAACCAGCACGTTTACGGATGACAGTCTTCAGCGGCAAAAGGACATGCAAAGCCCAGACACAGAAACCAAAACGAAGCAGGTCCGGTACAGTGCAAGGGTTACGGACCCCGAGAACGGTGCCTCAATTCGCGATAACTCTGGTGCGCTGACACTGACAATCGACATTACACCGGACCTGTCTTCGGGCGACAAAGCTGAGCTGTTAATGGACGGTCAAAAAATTCGTGATCTGCAAGCCAGCGGCACCGTCGCTCTTTCAAACGTCGACCGCGGGACCCACTCATTTAGTATCCGTGTAGTTAACGATCACGGCAAAGTTATCGACACAGGACCCTCGACCTCAATATCTATACTGCGGCATGCAGTACCAAGACCGGCGCACCACGGTGGTGCATAAATCACCTGTTTTTGCTAACATATTGCACTTCTGATCAAACCCTGCCCTCGTAATTACAGGCTATAGCCGCTAGCCCGGTTCTGGTGCGCTTTTTGCAGTTGTTTGTCAGCACCTTCATGCAATGCAACAACGTGAACCAAAACCTTAACAATGAATCTCAAACGATGAACGACTGGATCCTCGGTAATCTGAGTACGGCTATATTACTGCTGGACGATCGTATGAGAGTTGTATTCACCAATCCAGCGGCTGAAAACCTGCTGCAGGAATCGTCTGCCCACATGCAAGGCAGGTGCCTCACTGACATCCTGCTGAACGGCTCGGACCTGCTCAACACTATCTCCGATGCAGTCACGACCAACCAACTCTACACCCGCCGAAAAATGCTGCTGGTACTTCCCGGGAAGGACAACGTCACAGCAGATATCACGGTAACGCCCATCACCGAAGCTGACCAGATTTTGGTCGAATTCATCCCCATGGATCGATATCTGCGAATTGATCGCGATGCTGCCATCCATGAACATCACGATGTGACTCGCCAAATGGTGCGCGGCCTGGCCCACGAAATAAAAAACCCGCTCGGTGGCATTAAAGGTTCAGCTCAGCTTCTGGCAAAAGAATTGTCTGATGCCGGCCTCGAAGAATTTACCGACATCATTATTGAGGAGACAGACCGCCTCACTGCACTCGTGGATCGAATGCTTGGGCCAAATACGCTACCGCAAATGCGCTCTACTAATATTCATGAGGTCATGGAAAAGATCGCCAGATTGATTGAGATCGAAGCAGATCAGTCCCTGACGGTCGTGCGGGACTATGATCCAAGCTTGCCCGAAGTGTCCATTGACCCGGAACTTATGCTCCAGGCTTTGCTGAACGTCGCCAGAAATGCCATGCAATGCCTCGAAGGCACACCACATCCAACGCTCACACTTACGACGAGAATCGAGCGGCAATTCACCATCAATGGCAAGTTACACACAGTGGTATTACGAGTCGACATCAACGACAACGGACCGGGTATCCACGAGGACATCCAGGAACACCTGTTCTTTCCCATGATCACCCGTAGGCCCGGCGGCACAGGTATGGGTCTCACCTTCGCCCAATCCATCATCAGCCAACACGGCGGAATGATCGAATTCTCCAGTCAGCCCCGCGACACAACTTTTAGAACCTATATCCCCTTGGAGACACCATGACTAATCACCGTAAGATCTGGGTCGTCGACGACGAACGATCTATTCGCTGGGTACTGGAGAAAGCCCTTACCCAAAACGGATGGCATGTCGAAACCTTTGAATCGACAGAACAGGTGCTGGATGCATTGCATGTTACGATCCCGGAGGTCGTCATTACCGACATCAAAATGCCTGGGGCAGATGGCCTGGAGCTGTTGTCTTTGCTCAAATCAAACCATCCGGACATTCCTGTTATCGTGATGACAGCTCACTCCGATCTGGACAGCGCAGTAACCTCAATTCAAAGTGGCGCTTTCGAATATCTACCCAAGCCATTTGAAGTTGACGAGGTAATTGCCGTCGTCGATCGTGCATTGCAACAGGCAAAACCAGGCACCACCATACAAGCACCACTACTACCCGATCCAGTCGAGATAATTGGCAAGGCCCCCGCCATGCAGGAAGTCTTTCGCGCCATTGGTCGGCTGTCAAAATCTAACGTTAGCGTCCTCATCAACGGTCAGTCTGGCACCGGCAAGGAGCGTGTTGCACATGCATTGCACAAACACTCAAACAGGGCCGACAAACCGTTTATCCCACTGAATATGGCCGCCATCCCTCACGATCTGGTCGAATCTGAATTATTCGGACACGAAAAGGGTTCATTTACCGGAGCAAACCAAATGCGCAAAGGTCGATTTGAGCAGGCCCAGGGTGGCACCCTGTTTCTGGATGAAATCGGCGACATGCCGCCTGAAACACAAACGCGTTTGTTAAGAGTGCTGTCTGACAGCGAATATTATCGAGTCGGTGGACACGAACCCCTCAAGGCAAACGTTAGGATAATTGCGGCCACTCATCAAAATCTCGAAGAATTAGTTACCCAAAATAAATTTCGCGAAGACCTGTTCCATCGACTGAATGTAATCAGGATACATCTGCCAACCCTGTCAGAAAGGCGCGAAGACATCCCCGTTCTTGCTGCTCATTTTCTTGCCCAGGCAGCAACAGAAATAGACGAAGAACCCAAAATACTCAATGCTGCCACACTGGATTACCTGAGCGAACTTCCCTGGCCTGGCAATGTTCGACAGTTGGAAAATGCCTGTAGATGGATCACGGTCATGGCAACCGCACAGGAAGTCATGGTTGAGGATTTACCGCCAGAACTGTTGCATAGCAAGCCTGACCAACCCCAGCAGGGTGTAGACTGGGAGCGAGCCTTGCGATCCTGGGCATCACAAAAATTGTCAGCGCTAAAGCCTGATGAACCCGGCGTCTTGCAGGACGCGTTGCCACGCTTTGAGCGCATCATGATACAGACGGCGCTAAAACAGACCGGGGGCCGCAAACGAGACGCGTCACTTCTACTTGGCTGGGGGCGCAACACATTGACCCGCAAGATTGCCGAGCTGGGGCTGGCAGATGACCATCTGGTTGATTGATGTTCAACATTGTACTGTTTGAACCGGAAATTCCGCCCAATACCGGCAATATCATGCGCCTGTGTGCCAACACAGGCTGCACCTTACACCTGATCAAACCACTGGGCTTTACCCTGGATGACAAACGACTAAGGCGCGCGGGTCTCGACTATCGCGAATTCAGTGAAGTGCACGAATGGGACCAGCTCAGCTCACTACTTGATCAATTTGATCGCGAACGGGTGTTTGCGATTACCACCAAAGCAACCACCCACTACCACCAGGCCCGCTTTCAGCGCGACGATCTACTGCTATTCGGCCCGGAAACCCGGGGTTTGCCAGAGCAGGTACTCGATCTTATGCCACAGGATAGAAAGTTGCGTATTCCCATGCTCGAGCATTCCAGAAGCCTGAACCTGGCGAATGCGGCATCAGTCATTGTTTATGAAGCCTGGCGCCAAATCGGCTTTAACGAGGGGCAATGAAAGAAGGGAGGTAGCGCAATGACCACTATTGGATAGTCGCGTTCTGGGATTCAGCTCGTGCTTTCGCCTGGGCATAAATGGCATCGAAGTTCACCGGCGCGAGCATAAGTGGAGGGAAACTGCCTTTAGTCACAATTGAATCAACGTTCTCTCGGGCATAAGGAAACAACACGCTCGGGCAGAAACTACCCAGAGTCTGGGCCATACTGTCAGCATTCATTCCCTTGATCAAAAATACACCGGCCTGTTGCACCTCGATTAAGTAAATCACTTCTTCCTGTTCATTTTTCGCTGTGATCGTCAGCGACAACACGACCTCAAAAACGTCGTTCCCGACACTGCTATTACTACTATTGAGTTCAAGATTGACCTGGGGCTTCCATTGTTTGAGAAAAGATGCCGGGGCTTTGGGTGATTCGAATGAAACATCCTTGACATAAATTCGTTGCAAAACAAACTGAGCTTCCGATTCTTCACTGGTTGATTCTTCACTGGTTGATTCTTCACTCGTTGATTCTTCACTGGTTGATTCTTCACTCACTTGTTTTCTCCATTCACTAGGCTTTCAAGCTGACCGGTCGCCTCCAGGTGGTGTAGCTCATCACAACCCCCTATATGTTGATCACCGATCCATATTTGCGGAACTGTATAGCGCCCTGACTTTTCAATCATCTCGGATCTGAGTGCCGAATTGCCATCAACCGCGATTTCTTCAAAATCCCATCCCTTGCGGGTTAAAAGAGCACGCGCACGCACACAATAGGGACAATACCGGGTTGAGTAGATCACGATAGTGCCTGAATTGGCGCATTGGGACGCACCCAGATCACCTGTGCCGAATAACTTTTCTTTGATTTTCTTCAACAATCTAATTCAACGCTATTTTATCACCGGAAGGCTGTTGGCACTCCATTCCGCCATGCCGCCGGAGAGCCGACGAACGTTTTCGAACCCCTGGGCTTTTAGTTTGCGACCAAATGCCCCGGCATGTTGACCCATCTTGCACACCAACACGACCGGCTTTTCCTTGAAGGATTCAAGCTCACCGACTCTTGAATCCAGGCTGGAAAATGGCATGTTGACGGCGCCCGCGATGTGCCCGGCGCTAAAATCCTTCATATCCCGTATATCAACGATAACGGCACCTTCCCTGTTCACCAGGGTAACAAGATTCGTCGGCGTAATGGCTGCTCCACCTTGCTTGCCCTCGTTAATCGTAAACGCGACCAGCAAAGCCACAAACACACCGACCAGTATGAAATGGTTAACAATAAACTCGAAAATCTGTTCAACCACGAAAGAGAACCAGCGGCAAAATTAAGTCGCGGAGTATACACAAATCCGGAAATTTTGCCCGTACCTATTCAACCGGCCTGCAGTAACCGGTAAAATTCAACCTGTTTCTTGAGCTTTGATTCCTATGCCTAACCCACCGACCCTGCTCGTCATCCTTGATGGATGGGGCTATCGTGCCGATTCTGACGACAATGCCATCGCCCAGGCGAATACGCCCGCCTGGGATTCACTCTGGCAGAACCGCCCGCATTGCCTGATCTCCGGGTCCGGCACAGATGTTGGGCTACCCGCGGGCCAGATGGGTAATTCTGAAGTCGGGCACATGAACCTGGGTGCCGGACGAGTCGTTCACCAGGATTTCACTCGCATCAACCAGGCGATTGACGACGCCAGTTTCTATAGCAATCCAGCTCTGCAAGACACTATGCAAGCCCTGGCCGAATCAGGTAAGGCGCTACATCTGTTTGGCTTGCTTTCACCGGGCGGGGTTCATTCCCATGAACGACAAATCAAGGCAGCGGTCGATATGGCGCGAAACGCTGGTGTCAGGCATATATATCTGCACGCTTTCCTTGATGGCAGAGATGTGCCGCCAACGTCAGCCGAAGCGTCCCTGGCGGCTATGCAGGCGCATATATGTGGTGGTGGCGCAGGAGGTATTGCCTCGGTGATTGGGCGCTACTACGCCATGGATCGCGACAACCGCTGGGATCGTGTCGAAGCCGCCTATCAATTGATAACGGATGGCGCAGCACCTTTTGAAGCTTTGAGCCCGGTCGAGGCCCTCAAGGCTGCCTACGACCGGAATGAAACCGATGAGTTTGTAAAGCCAACCGCCATCAGAGAATCGGGTCAGACGATTCGTATTGAAGATGACGACGCCGTCCTGTTCATGAATTTCAGGGCTGATCGAGCTCGACAGTTGACCCGGGCGTTTACAGAAAATGGATTTGATCGGTTCACTCGCTGCCGCCTGCCGGCTCTCAGCAGCTTTGTAACCTTGACGGAATATGCCGACGACATCTGCGCCAGCGTGGCTTTTACACCGGTATCCATCGAAAACAGCCTGGGTGAATACATCTCTTCGCTCGGCAAAAAACAGCTGCGCCTGGCGGAAACCGAAAAGTACGCCCANGTGACCTTTTTCTTCTCGGGCGGCAGGGAGCAGGTATTTGACGGCGAAGACCGGGTGCTGATTCCGTCACCCAGAGTTGCGACGTACGACCTGAAACCAGAGATGAGCGCGGTGGAAGTGACAGACGAGCTGGTTAACGCAATTACCTCCGGCCAGTACGAGTTGATTATCTGCAACTACGCGAATGGCGATATGGTCGGACACACTGGAATAATGGNTGCCGCTATCAAAGCAGTCGAGACTATCGATNAGTGCCTGGCAAGAATTGTCATCGCCCTGGAATCCAGCGACGGCCAATGCCTGGTCACGGCAGACCACGGAAACGTAGAGCAGCTTAGCGATCACGACACCGGTCAGCCCCATACTGCGCACACCTGTGAACTGGTGCCGCTGGTATACATCGGCCCACAAGAGATTCGACTGGAGGTGAACGGTGGTGTGCTCAGTGATGTAGCGCCGACATTGCTCGCGCTCATGGGCTTACCCCAGCCNGTGGAAATGAGCGGTTGTTCGCTTCTGGTAACGCCACAAGAGCTATCAAGCTAACCCGGGATTATTTCATGCATCGTTTACTTGGCTTTGTGTTTGTACTTCTACTGGCACACTCTGCAGCCGCTGAACAAGTCCGGAACCAGCAGGAAATTGAAGCGAAACTGGAAGCGCTGGAAGATGAGATTTCGAAATACCAGGAAATGCTTGAGAGCNCCGAAGGGCAAAAATCAGAAGTCGAAGAGACGCTTAAACGCAACGAAAAAGGTATCAGCGATCTAATCAATTCAATTGACCACATTGAAAAGGCGCTGGACATCAATGAAGACAAGGTGGGAGATCTGACCAGCCAACACAAAGAACTTCTCAACGCAAAAAGCGAACAACAGTATTACATCACGCGCCAGATTCGCGCAGCTTACGAAATCGGTAATCAGGAGTACCTGAAAGTGTTGCTCAACCAGGAAGATCCCAACGAAACCGCGCGAATGCTTAACTACTACGACTATTTCAATCGTGCCCGTACGGAACAAATCAACAATTACAACAAAACCATTACAGATATTGATCGCATATCACTGGCACTGACCCGGGAAATTGATCAGTTGAACGCCAATCGAGCCTCGCTGGAGATCGAAAAATTGACTCTGGCAGAAAGACAGATTCAAAAACGAATTGCGCTGAAAGCCCTTATCACGCAAATCAAGGCAACAGGCACGGAAATCAGCAACCTGGAGCAGGACCGGGGAAGACTTGAACAATTGCTTGAGCGCCTCCATATCAGTCTGGCCAACATACCTGCCCCAGATTCAGCACTGCCTTTCGGCGGAATGCAGGGTAAACTAAAGCTTCCTGTCAGCGGCAATGTTAGCCAGCGATTCGGCAAGCTGCGGAATCAGGGCAAACTGAAGTGGCGTGGCGTGTTCATCGATGCCGCAGAAGGTGATCCAGTATATGCTGTTCACTATGGCCGGGTGGTGTTTTCAGACTGGCTTCGTGGCTTTGGTCTTCTCATGATTATTAGTCATGGAGAAGGATACATGAGCCTTTACGGTCACAATCAGGCGCTATACCGCGAAACCGGCGACTGGGTAACAGCGGGAGACGTCATTGCGACTGTCGGTGACAGTGGTGGTCAAAACAAGACTGGCCTCTATTTTGAGATTAGAATAGCCGGTAAACCCAGCGATCCACAAAAATGGTGTGTCGCAAGAGAACAACGAGCCGCTTAGTGGCGGCTTAGCAGGATAGCTCAATGAATAGCTCAATGATTCAAAAAATATTGATTCTTCTAACGGCATTTAGCCTGGCAGGCACCTCTTTCGCAGAGGACCCCAGCACGGTCGATTCACTCCCTGACCCAGTAACGGATCCAGTTACGGATCCAGTAACGGAGTCAGAAACGGCGCCAGTAACGGATGCAACACCGGCTGAGCTGCCAGCAGAAATTGCTGCAGAAGATTCTGGTCCGGTACCCGCAGAAGAACTCAGACCAAGACTGCCGCTCAATGAATTACGGATATTTGCGGAGGCTTTTAACCGCATCAGTTCTTCCTATGTCGAAGCGGTAGACGACCGCACGCTTCTGGAAAGTGCTATCAAGGGCATGCTTTCTCAACTCGATCCGCATTCTGCATTCCTTGACAAGGACTCATTTGATGAATTGCAGGAACAGGCTTCAGGAAACTACGGCGGCCTGGGGATGGAGATTGGCATGGAAGATGGCTTCGTCAAGGTCATCTCGCCAATAGATGACACACCAGCATCAGAAGCAGGCATTGAAAGCGGCGATGTCATCGTCCAACTGAACAACACGCCGGTGAAGGGTATGAACCTGTCGGAAGCCATCGAAGCGATGCGCGGCGAACCCGGTAGTGAAATCAAAATTTCGGTGGTGAAATCCGGCGACTCTATCCCAACCGACCTGACACTTACCCGGGAAATCATTAAAATAGCCAGCGTCAAGGAACGCTATATTGAAGACGGATTTGGCTACCTGAGAATTGCCCAGTTCCAGAGCGGCACCGGTAAGGAAGTCGCCAACGCAATCATCAAGCTAAAAGATGAGGGCGACCTGGATGGGCTAATTATTGACCTCAGAAACAACCCCGGCGGTGTGCTGCAATCGGCTGTTGAGGTTTCCGATGTATTTATCAGTGAAGGTCTGATCGTGTATACGGCCGGACGATTGGACAGTTCAGAGCACAGGTACAATGCGACCAGCCCTGACGCCATCAATGGTGTGCCCATTGTGGTACTGGTCAACGGCGGCACAGCATCAGCTTCCGAGATTGTCGCAGGCGCCTTGCAGGATCACGGCCGCGCTATCGTGATGGGTACCCAGACCTTTGGCAAAGGATCGGTACAAACCATCTTGCCCCTGAACAGCGAGAAGGCGATCAAGCTGACCACGGCGCGTTACTACACGCCCAGTGGTAAATCTATCCAGGCCGAGGGTATCGTGCCAGACATCTGGGTAACCCGCTCGAAAGTGACGCCAGCCAAATCCAATCCCTGGAGAATCAAAGAGAAGAATCTGGCAAAGCATCTGGAAAACGAAAAAGACGAATCAGCTGACAGTGATAGCGAAAAAGCCCCTGGCAACATGGAATTGGCAATTCGTGATTATCAGCTCAATGAAGCACTGACATTACTCAAAGGTTTGCATATAATAAGCAAGACGACAACACCACAAGGGTAGGAGTTGCCGAAACGATTCAAGTTCGGTTTTCCACTATTTTGTGTAGCGCTTCTGCTGCAGCTGTCGACAACCCCCTCATATTCTACAGACAAGGCGTATATCGCCATCATCATCGATGATATCGGCAACAACCGGCGTTTGGGCGAGCGCGCCATCAACATACCGGCGGACCTCACTTTCGCGGTAATTCCTGAAACGACTCACGCGACAAAACTCGCCCGCTATGCTCACCAGTCCGGCAAAGAAGTGATGGTGCATTTGCCGATGGAAAATACCCACAATCAGCCGATGGGATCCATTGCCCTGACCAGCGAATTGTCCAGGGCTGATTTCGCACAGGTGTTCGATGACGCCTTGAGCCGAGTTCCTTTTGCCGCTGGTATCAACAATCATATGGGCAGCGAGCTGACTCAACAACCACTCGCCATGTCTTGGCTTATGGATTCTGTAAAACGGCACAAGTTGTTCTTTGTTGATTCCCGAACAACTCACAAAACGATCGCGTCTGACATTGCCCGACAACAAAATGTCTTGAGCGCGAGTCGCGATATTTTCCTCGACAACAATCGCTCAGCCTATGATATCGACAAGCAGTTTCGACGCTTGCTCATTCTGGCAAAAAGGCGGCAAACGGCTATTGCCATCGGCCATCCTCACCGGGCCACGCTCGAATACCTGGAGCGCGCCATACCGATGCTGGAAGACGAGGGAATCACCATCGTTTCTGTTTCGTACATGTTGAAAATGCGACGTGCCCAGCGCCAGATGGCAAGCAGTGCCGCTGCAGGAGACTAATCGCTAGTGTAGTTAGGGGGTGTAGTTCCGGGTGAGAGATATTGCCTCGCTAAGATCGAGGGTGCCTTCATAGAGCGCGCGCCCGGTAATCACGCCTGTGATGCCGCCAGTGACTCTTTCCCCAGACTTGAGTAACGCCTCGATATCCCGGATATCTGTGACACCACCCGAGGCAATAATGGGCACATTGATAGAATCGGCCAGTTCCCGGGTCGCACGAAGATTTACGCCGCCCATCATGCCGTCTTTACCAATATCGGTGTAGACGATGGCAGATATGCCATCGCCCTCAAACAAGATCGCAAGACTTTTTACCGAGATATCTGTCACTTCCTTCCAGCCGTTAACTGCCACCATGCCGTGCAGGCCATCCANACCGACAATAATGTGACCTGGGAATCGCCGACACATTTCGCCCACGAATTCAGGCTCNTGAACGGCTTTAGTGCCAATGATGAGATAATCCACACCCGCTTCCAGATAGGCTTCGATAACCTCGGCGCTACGGATGCCGCCACCCAATTGAATCGTGAGATCAGGGTGATTGCGAGCGATCACCTCGATAGCATTGCTATTGACCGGCTTGCCCTCAAAAGCGCCATCAAGATCTACCAGGTGTAAGCGCTCGCAACCTTGTTTGACCCACTGGTCTGCTATGCCAACAGGATCATCTGAGTAGGTCGTCGATTGATCTAACTGACCCTGCTTGAGGTTAACGACTTTGCCATCTTTGAAATCAATGGCTGGAATAATCTGCACTAAAGACTGCCCTTGGTTGAAGGGGTAACGTCGAGCATTCGCGGATCTGCTTCCACCGCCATACGCAGGGCCCGACCAAATGCCTTGAATATTGTCTCGATCTGGTGATGGTTATTGACGCCCTTGAGGTTATCAATATGCAGAGTCACCTGGGCATGATTAACAAATCCCTGAAAAAATTCATGGATCAGGTCAACGTCAAACTCGCCAATGGTTTGACGGGAAAATTTGACATTGTATTCAAGACCCGGCCGACCGGAAAAGTCGATGACCACCCGCGACAGCGCTTCATCCAATGGCACGTAAGCATGGCCATAGCGACGAATACCCTTTTTATCGCCAATGGCGTCTTTCACCGCCTGGCCCAGGGTAATGCCGATATCTTCGACCGTATGGTGCGCATCTATCTCCAGATCACCTTTGGCCCTTACCGTCAGATCGAGCAGCCCGTGGCGTGCCACCTGGTCGAGCATATGCTCAAGAAAGGGCAATCCGGTATCGAATTCACGTTCACCACTACCATCCAGGTTCACCGAAACAAAAATCTGTGTCTCCAGCGTATTACGGTCTATTTCAGCAGTTCTCATGGGTCTTCTCCNCCCGGGAGCGCGGATTATACTGCAATGATGAAGGTTATCTAGGGAACCAGACTGCAACGATCGCTACAGCGCGCTGCCATAGGGTAAATAGCGATTTTCAGTATTGGCCTTTATCCATTTTCTTAATTCCGGACTGAAATCATCGCGGGCCTTCAACAGCTTAACGAGCGGTATGACAGGTGATTTATTGCCTGCATCCCAGCCTGGAACCTGCCGCTCGAGCAGGGTGAACAAACGGATCAGCTGCTCGATATCCGCTGAGGACAGGTTTGTCGCCAGCTGCCAGGCCTTTGAATCCAACGACATCACCCAGCTATCCGACGCGACGCCAGCCTCATCGAGATCGCCGACACTAGTGGCGTCGCTACTTTCATTGGCTAAGGCGGTGAATCTCTGAAGCGTTGCGGCATCCACCGATTTCGATTCTGCACCTTTGGATGGATCCCAAACCCCGACACTCATTCATTGTTCCTTTTGTTCAAGCAATGCCTATTATCAACCACTCCGTTGGCTGCCGCTAGCGGTGTATGATTGCGTTGAACCAATTGCGTTTAACCCATTGTGTTAAGCCCAGGGAGGCAATCATGGCTCAATTTCCCATGACCAACGATAGAAAATCAGTTTTGGAAAGGATTCCCGATTATGCNGTCGCCATATCCCCGGTAGACAATAGGCTGACCATCAGGCATCAAGATACCGTTATCGCCGAATCCTCCGATGCGCTGTTAATTCAAGAAAGCCGGCACGGTGATGTCTACTATCTGCCGAGGAGCGACGTCAATATGGAACTGCTGCAGGCAACCGACCTCTCCACCTACTGTCCATTCAAGGGGCACGCTTCTTACTGGAGTCTTGAAGGCGTCGAAGACCTGGAAAACTTTGTCTGGAGTTATGAAGATCCGTTCGCTGAAGTCTCCGCTCTCAAGGACTACATGTCGTTTTATACCAACAAAGTGGAAATTATTGTTGACTAGGGAGGCGGACACCCTTGTGTGTCAACCTGAGCCCATATTGAATTAAATGGTAGCCAAAACTATAGATTGGTTATAGTTTAGTTGTGAAGGCTTAAAATGGAGAATCGAGATGGTCAGGATTATCACGGTGATTGCTGCTTCCATTGGCATTTCGGCGTGTTCAAATTTCACTACGTTGTCCTCACCGGAAATGGCTGCCAGCCTTAGTGACGATGTCCTATGCAGGCCTCTAACTCAGAGCGAAGCAACAAAGCCTTTATCTTGAAACGACTAAGGCAGATACCAGATCGGTGACGTCCAAGCGCGTTCCTGTAATGTCGTTTCTGCGCCTGGGAATTCGTCACATCGATTTTCTTTTCGGCAGTGATGGGCTGACCAACGGAGTGTAGGGGCTTCCAGTACTCTTACGTACCAGAACGCTGGCGCTTTCGAATCGAAGTCTGGGTCTGTCCAGTTCATACAGATGTGCAGGCCGCCCTTTGTTTCCTGCCAGACGGGGATAGTTGTTTCCCTGAGTTCTCCATCCCTGAATTCACCTTTGATGATCTCGATGGACTGAAGCGGGGTTTTGTCATACAAGGCCTGTATGCGGAAGTGAGGGGGGTTTTTGAGTTTCTTGAAACTGCCGCCCATGGGTATGCCTTCGTAATTATCGGCATCGCAGGTGAGTGCATTCCTAGAACCTTGCAGTCTTACTTGCATTCTTGGTCCGCTGGTGGCGTATACCTCTCGCCGTTTCAAAGCATCAAACAGGCTGTGCCGGGTATTTTCTTCTGCCCACACAGCGACCAGCCCGCCGGGATTCCAACTTTGCCTCACCATGGCCCTATCCAGATCACCGATACCGAAGACCGAACCGAGCCATTTGTCTTCGTCGACGAACCCGCCTGTGGCGGCATGGTTGTCAGTTGACGAAATGATGCCGAGTTGTAAGGGATTGATGCCGGATTCGCTGTAAACCCCCAATCCTCTTGTCAGTAGCGCTCTAACATAGCTGCTTCTCATCTTCTGCCATTCTTCCTTAGAATAATCCTCGGGCTCTGTCGGGCGTGAGCTTCGCGTTAGGTACTGTTGGAAGTTGCAGTCTTCATCGGGCTGGCCAAACGCGTAAAGACATTCGCTGGAACCCTTTTCCTGATGTATTTCAACCAGCCGCTCGAACCTCGCTCGCAGAGCACGTACTTCGTTGGTTTCTGTCTCGATGTCGAAACTTCTGCCGTCGCCCATGTTGGTGTTGTGTGGGATGGCAATGGCCTCGCACCCGGCTTCAGCCTTGCACTGATTGTCCAGTTCCTGCCAGAGCGCCAGCGGGTTTGGGTAGCGCATATAGTCGATGGCGTCCGGGGTCACGTTTTCATCGCGGAAGATGACGTTGCGATGGTTATGACTGTAGTCAGGTGTTGCTGACCACTCATAACCATTGAACGCCGTAAAATGACAAGGATCGTCTGCCGCGTTGGTTTGTTGTTGGATACGATCCCATTGGGACATTCTGCTGTTGTCGCAATGTTCAGCATCCTTGGCGCAGATGGGTGTTGGTTGTGGTGAGGCTTTGGTAATGGTCGGGATGACGTACTCTGCAAAAACTTCCGGCCCGGTAATTCGCCCGGCTTTTTCAGTCATAATGTCGCAATAAGGATCATCACTCCATTCGGGATCGGTGCAGATATAGAGCAGATCAAACCACTCTGCGTGATCAGTGACCGCCATAAAGTCTAGCGGTCTATCCAGCTTTACCGAAAGCCCATCGGTGAGGGAAAGTTCACTACCTCGAGCGAAACGATAGGCATCAGCGGGAGTCTTGATCGTGCCGTAGCCCCAAGCGTCCAGGGAATAAGCAGTGTGAACATGCAGGTCCCCCCAGTAGACCTGTTTCTGCCCGGGTTGATATCCAGTGCAGCGGCCATCTTCGGCAAGAAGAGTGGCGCCCGGGACGATGAAGGCAAGCAGCGCGACAACGAGTCTTTTCAATTTGCCCCCCGGGCGGTTCTGATGTTACAGATTATACTTCAGAAATACGCTGGTCGAGCGCGGGCGAACAGGCTGACCGAATCCCATCGAGAAAGCAGAGAAGATTGAACGCGATTGGAAATAGAACTCATCTGTTGCATTTCGAATGATGACACCAGCTTCCCATTGGTCATCNGGGCTGAAGTATCTGGCGCTGACATTTAGCGTCTTGTGGTTTTTTTCCAGTACCTCGGGGATATTTTCGGTGCGGCTGTAGTAGTCATCCTTCAAGCTATAATCAGCACGTAAGGTAATCCCTGCGCCGTTCTCAAGCGGTATATTATAGGCCGCGGTCAGAGCCACGGTGTAGTCGGGCGTAAAGGGCAGATCATTACTCTTGGACAGAGTGATGCCGGATGAAACCAGGGTACCTTTGAACGAATCGATTTCATCATCGAGCACACCCAAGTTTAATCCCAACGTTAAATTATCCCCGACCAGGGCAGTCAACTCGAGTTCAAACCCTGAAATGGTTGCATTACCCAGGTTGGCCTTGGAAGTATTGTCACCGATACCGGGCAAATTGGAGGTGGCAGAGATCTGCATATCCTCATAGTCCATCTGGAAGAGCGCGAGGTTAGCCCGAGCGCGACCATTAGCGAAGGTCGTCTTGTAACCGAACTCATAGCTCTTGACGAACTCAGGGTCATAGGTTGGCAGCGGATCCGGCACGGCGCCGGTGAATCGGGCCGGGTAACCGCCATCTCGAAAGCCTTCAGAGTAAGTAAAATAGGCCATGCTGGAGTCGGTTGCATCCCAGGACAGACTAAACATCGGTGTGGTTTCTGATACCGACAGATCACCGAACTGTTGACTGAATGTCAAAGTACGCTCGGTATCCATTACAAATGTCTTGTCGCTTTCTGTCCATCGTGACCCGATGGTGGCATGCCAGCGGTCAGTAATATCATAAGTTAACTGCACGTAGATGGCTTTACTTTCGTTGTCGATGCGGCGTGCCAGATTTTGGAAAAAGAAGTTGGGCGGCGTGACGCCCAAAAAAGGTACATGAGCAATCTGGTTAAAGATATCTTCAAGTCCTTCTTCCTCAAAATAATACAGGCCAACCACGTAGTGCAGTCGGTCTTCCATCGCGAGGCCAGTGATTTGAAACTCTTGCGAGAATTGCTCCTGACTGTACTCGGGATGGGTGTTGGCGAAAACAATGTGGGGAGAATAGTCGAGGTCATTGAACAAAAAGATATCGAACTCTCGATAAGCAGTGATCGATTTAATGTTCAGGTTTCCGACTGCCCANTCGATCGTCAGGTTCGCCCCCCAGACTTCGATATCCTGATCGGCTTTAACTGGATTGCCATCAAAGTCCGTGAAAACACTATTGTTGGAATAGTCATCGCCAGTGTTGTACACGGGACCGTAACAAGCAGGATTGGTGGCTTGACCCGTGGCCGTGGTGCAACTGCCGGGATCACCGGACCAGAAAACATTCCAGAAATTACCAAATACACCGGGTGCGCCTGGCCCCGCTGCTTGCTGGCCATNAAAGAAACCAANGCCGGCGAGCGGAACCGCAGCTCCCGGTGTGCTGGTGTCTTTAGAATAGTCATAAGCAAAGTCGACAGACAGGTTCTCCGAAATCGCTCCGCCAAGCTGCAGTCGCAGGCCCCAGACATCTTCGCTGCCAAGATCATAGTCGTCGTATTGCAGAGCTTTAACGTAGCCATCTCGCTCCCTTGAGAAAGCTGTTAGTCGACCACCAAATTGTTCACCCAGCGGTACATTGATCGTAACGCGTACTTCCTCATGTCCGTGGTCGCCGACGGCCAGTCTGAAAGAGGCTTCAAATTCAGTGCCGGGTTTCTTGGAGACCACGTTCACGGCTCCGCCGATTGTGTTTCGCCCGAAGAGCGTTCCTTGGGGGCCTCGCAATACTTCAATACGTTCTACATCAATCAGATCAAACGCGTTGCCAACCATACGGCCGGTAAACACACCGTCCAGATAAATACCTACGGCGGGGTCTTCAACAATGATAAAATCCGCCTGGCCCATACCTCGGATAAACACCGTGGGCGACTTGATACCGCTGGTGGGTTGGGCATTTTCGAAATGTACATTGGGTGCGATTTGNCCGACAACATCAATGCTTGCGGCTCCGCGAGCATNCAGCTCTTCGGAAGACAATACGGACACCGATGTGGGCACGCTTTGAAGACTCTCTTCACGTTTACGTGCGGTGACGATAATCTCTTCAAGCACCTTTGCGCCATCAGCCAAGGCAATAGTCGGAACTGCAGTCATAAATACTATGCCGGATAAAAAGACTACGACGGCGTTCCTATAAAGGGTGTTTCTATAAAGCATAATGTACTCCTCAGCCATCTAAGGCCGTTGTGGGTCAATTGCCAACCGGGATCAGGTGAGAGATCGCTGCTGGTTACCGCGCTGTTACCCAACTACTATTAAAAACAGCCATGCGGCATAATACTTAGCTTTCAAGGTGATTATATTGTCAACTTGTTTGACTATAAATTCAAGCTTTACAATACATCGGTGTATTTGAACGTCGAACAGGATGACCCGATGAGTTCAACCACTGCACCCGGAAATAGCGCCGGTTTTTAACTGTGCCAGGACATCTATCACGAACCGACCCAAAGTATAGGGTACCTGTCACGAATTAATTTCCGTGCCTTCTCTAAAGCGTTAGAAAAATTGACAGCGCCTTATGACGTAAGCGCCGGTCAATGGCGATTTCTACGAGTGCTATGGAAGCGCGAAGGTGTGACACAGNGAGAGCTTTGTCGCGAGGTTGGCATTACTGAAGCAACCGGTGTTAAAGGCATCGCGAGCCTGGCTGCCGCAGGATTCGTCAAACGATCGAT
>JGI26061J44794_1000068_pt1 | contig 45540 bp, 39 predicted proteins | sample MarorgKNORR_S2LV_5_FD_44794 | JGI IMG/M metagenome (IMG submission 44794) | reverse complement strand
TGTGTAGGTTATCTGCCCTTTGGGTGCTCAGTGATGCGATGGGATGAACAGAACCGTTCCTGCCTAATCAGAAAAGCTGACCAGTGATCAACCCTACCGTCTGTAGGACAATAGAGCAATTGCTCGCGCTAGCGCCAGCGACGCAGGACGCGACCCGGACGCACTTGAAATTACCGCCAGCCTTCCCGAGACCATGGAGCAAATCCCTGCCCTCGCCAAACTGGGCATTCATCGAATCCTGGTGCCCTTAACGCCCACGCCGGGCATGGCAAGCTGGATTCGGAACCCGGAAGAAGCGCTGGCATGGCGTGATCAGATTGATCAGTACCGGGAACTCTAGCGGGTAGGCCTGAGTGCGCTAACGCGGTGCGAATCGCTGACCACCATCTACTCTTATTGTTGAGCCATTCATCATTGGACACTCAAAAATAGCGATGGCCATCGTGGCGAACTCATGCGGTTGACCCATACGGCGCGGAAAAGCCGCGTCTTTGGTTAATTGCAGGGCACCCTCATCCGGGATACCCGCAGTCAAACCGGTATCAAACAGACTGGGCGCAATCGTCATACATCGGATGCCAAGCGTCCCCAGGTCNCGCGCCATCGTGAGGGTCATACCAGCTATGCCGGCCTTTGCCGCGCTGTAGGCGACCTGGCCAATTTGACCCTCGAATGCAGCGATAGAGGCAGTATTTAACATGACNCCGCGTTCGCCCCCATCGTTCGGTTCATTTTTCGCCATGTGCTCGGCGGCGATGCTATTAATATTGAATGATGCAATAAGATTGAGATTGATGATCCGGCGGAAGTCAGCCAGTGAATGTCTGGTGCCATCTCTCTTGACGGTTCGTTGGGCGACGCCGCCACCCGCTGTGTTGACCATAAAGTGTAATTCACCCAGGTCCGCAACGGCACTGCCCATCACGTCTACCATGCCGTCATCATCCATAACGTTACAGGGGTAGAAGGTACCGCCCAGTTCTTTTGCAACGGCTGCACCCTCGGATTGCTCTAAATCCAGGATCGCCAGTTTGCCCCCTTTTTTAGAAAATTCTGTCGCCGTAGCCCGGCACATACCTGATGCGCCGCCTACAAAAATAGCGTTACTGCCTTGAATTTCCATATCTTCTCCTTTTGTTAAATGTCTGTTCGATAATTTTTAAACTGGCTTTGCTGCCACAATAGATCCGGGTTCGTTTTAAGCCTGTACGATCGCACCCGATGCTATGAGCTGATCTATCTCTTCGGCTGAGAAATTATTCTCAGCAAGCAGCTCTCTTGTTTGTGCACCCGGTGCGACACTGGCTGTTGGAAGTTCTGGGGGAGTGCGAGAAAACCTTGGTGCGGGGGTCGCCTGGTGCACACCATCACGTTCCACAAAGGTATTCCGCTCGACGTTATGTGGATGGTTGCGCGCTTCTTCGAAATTCAGAACCGGGGCATAACAGATGTCGGTGCCCAGCATTATTTCATCCCATTCGTCTCGGGTTTTTTGTTTGAATATTTCATGCAATCGGTTTTGCATTGCCGGCCAGTCTTCCCGGGAATGTTGTGACGCCAAATCCTCCTGGGCGCCTAGGCCTGATTTTTCCAACAGGATTGCGTAGAACTGGGGCTCAATGGAACCCACCGATACATATTTACCGTCACTCGTTTCATAGGTGTTATAGAAGTGCGCGCCGCCGTCCAGAAAATTTTCACCCCGGGTATCGCTCCAGGTGCCGCTGTTCATCAGGCCAAAGATCGCGTTCATTAACAGTGCAGAGCCATCAGTCATCGCAGCGTCAATCACCTGGCCCTTACCACTTTGATTTCGTTCGTGTAGCGCAGCGACAATACCAAAAGCAAGCAGCATACCGCCTCCGCCAAAATCACCAACCAGATTCAGCGGCGGCACCGGGCGAGAATCCTTGTTGCCGATGGCATGCAATGCACCGGAAAGCGAAATGTAGTTAATATCATGCCCTGCTACCTGCGACATGGACCCGGTCTGTCCCCAACCGGTCATGCGGCCATAGATCAATCGTTCGTTTCTCTTAAGGCAGATTGACGGTCCAAGACCCAATCTTTCAGTCACGCCGGGGCGAAATCCTTCAATGAGAATATCGGCGCCCTCAAGCAGCTTTAATACGGTTTCAACACCTTCAGGGCTTTTTAGATCTACGGCAATGCTGCGACGGCCCCTGGCGAGGATATCGGTTGCGTTGGCTGGTTTCCCTGCCGATGCTGACCGATCCACCCGGATTATCTCCGCGCCCATATCTGCCAGCATCATCCCGCAGTATGGCCCAGGACCGATGCCCTGTAATTCGACGACTTTAACGCCACTTAATGGTCCCATGATATCTCCTCGTTAGGATACTGATTAATTTGGCCACCCAAGAATAACATCGTCAAGTGGCGCGGGTGCGTCTTGAGAGATGACGATGGGACCGATACGACTAGGGCGTTAAATCCTGTTCAACAAAATGCAGGCGGTCCTGGCCAAAATGCATCGTATCGCCGATAAAGAAAGTCGGCGCGCCGAAAGCGCCCCGATCAGCGGCTTCCTGGGTGTTGCTTTTAAGTAAATCCTTGACTTCATCGGTTCCAATGGATTCAAGATAACGTGTTGAATCCAGACCCGCCTTGCCAATCAGAGAGCCAACAACTTCAATCTCAGACAGGTTCAGTCCTTCGACAAACATGGCGGGAAAGATCACAGCCATGAGCTTCTTAAGGTCACCTTCGCGTTCTGCCAAGGCGGCGGCCCGGCTGGCAGGCAGGATCTTGATGAAGCCATGTGGATTCATGTTCAGGGTGACCCCATAATCCCTGGCATAGCGTTGCAGATCGCCGCCCAGCCATTTGCCTTTGCTAGGCACCATAACCGGTGATTGATTGCCAACAATATCATGCAGGCCAATGGTATACATGGGCCGATAGGCGACTTCAGCACCCGTTCGCTCAATAATTCCAGGCATTTGCGTCCACGCCAAATAGCTGGGTGGACTCATAAAATCGAAAAAGAATTCTACCGTTCTAGTCATGTTCAATTGCTCGTTACAGCTTTACCAGGGTTCTAACCAGGGGCGCAAGGTTGTTTCACTTAACCATGCGCTGCGAGGTTGGCAATGGATGGTCCAGTAGGTTTCAGCAATATCATCGGGATTTAACACACCGTCCGCTGGCCGATCTTCAAAAATCTTGGGTGACATGCGGCGAATAAGTGGCGTATCGATGGGACCATCAATAATAATGTGAGCGACGTGGATATTTTTTGGGAACAATTCCCTGGCCATGCTTTCGGTCAGCGCGCGCAGTGCATGTTTAGAGCCGGCAAATGCTGCAAGATGAGATTTTCCTCTTAACGCTGAGGTTGCACCGGTAAATAATATCGTGCCGCGTCCCCGTTCGTTCATTCGTTTTGATACTTCACGACCCATCAGGAAAGCGCCGAAAGTGTTGACACGCCAGACCCGCTCATAATCTTCAGCAGGAAAATCCATAATGCTGTGGGCAGCGCCTATAGCGGCATTGTAACAAGCGACTTCTATTGGCCCGACTTCCGATTCGATCTTCTCGATCAGGCCGACAACCTGATCTTCCTGCGTTGCGTCGCAGCTGTATCCAAAGGCTTTGCCACCTTCAGCTTCAATCTGGCTGACCAGGTCTTCCAGCCTGTCCCCCTTTCGCCGCGCCATACAGGCGATAAAGCCCTCGCTTGCGAAACGTTTGGCAACAGAGCCCCCCGTTGCCACGCCAGCGCCGATGACCAGCGCGACTTTTACACTATTTGACATACTATTTGGTTACCGTTGGATTTTGGGATGCGACCCTTATGCCTACCGCGCCGCGGCCATTTCCGAATAGAGAATACCTGCGGCGATCACTTTCTCGGGATTCGCCAGCTCAAAATTGTGCGGCGTATAACCCGGAAGGAGTAGCTTGAGTGCCTCGGTAATTATTTAAGGTAGATACTAGTTAAGTCGACCGTTAAAGACAATCGGTTGCCTCATGCCGATCAAAGTTGCAAACCTGATGGGGACTATTCATTCCCGATTCATACCCGATCATTCCCGATTCTCTCAATTTCACTTTAAGCGACCGATTCTTCATCGAGCACGCCTCTTCAATGTGAAGCAGTACCGCTAAATCTCTAAAGGACGATCAATCATGTACAAAAAAATGGTATCAGCAACGGTAGTCGCATTCATCACAATCTACGGCATGGCTATGAGCCCGGATATTCTTGCCGGTAAAAAAAGCATAAAGCATTCGATTTGTGAAAAAACAGCAGGTTTGATGCACTCGGCTTGCAAGGCAGATAGCAAGGACGACCTGAACACCAGTCTCGCAAATTGTCTCAACATACTTGACAGTGACGAAAGCAGCGAATGTATGCAGGAAGCCCGTGGCAACAAAAAGGAAGAGGACGAAAATTGCAAAGATGTCCGCCACGCCCGCCAGGATGCCTGTGAATTGCTTGCCGAGAACGCCTATGACCCGGACCCACTTCTGGATCCTGCAAATGAGTTTATCGACCCAGATGACGTTCCAGGTATTTTCGCGCCCAACCCTTATGTATCAATTGCCGCGGGCCATACTTATGTACTTCGTACCGGTGAAGATGAAGAAGAAACAGTCATCGTACATGTCACCCGGGATAGTCGCGAAATTCAGGGTGTTTGCAAACCTTTGAATTCGCACCCATTGAACCTGAATCTACTGAATTCAAATACTATCTACCGGGTGTTGGTTTTGTACTCGCCGTTGCCCTGGAAGATGGTGAGGTAACCGGTGAACGTGAGGAGCTCGTTTGCGCTGGCGACTCTCTGGCGATCCTTGAGAGTCCTGCATGTGAGATTGAAGACCTGGAGGCTCTATTGGAAGAACTATGCAAGGCTGCTCCGAGCACTTTTTGCGGTGATTAAGTTTAACCAGCCCATACAGGTATTAGGCGTGATAGAGCCGTCTGGCCTCGCTCAGCAATTCCTCGCGAAAATCCGGGTGGGCGATGTCCACCAGGGCGTGGGCACGTTGCGCCAGTGTTTTACCGCGTAACTCGGCGATACCGTGTTCGGTGACCACATAGTCCACATAAGTGCGAGGCACCGTCACAGCGGCCCCTGCTCCCAGAGTTGGAACGATACGGGATAGCCGCTGGGTGGTGCCGGATGGAATGGCACTCGATGGCAGCACGCTCACTGATTTACCACCTTTAGAATAAGCCCCTGCCAGCATAAATACGGTTTGACCGCCAACCCCGGTGTAAGGCCGGTGATCCAGCGCCTCGGCAGACACCTGCCCCGTGAGATCTATCACCAGGGCATTGTTCACCGCGACAAAATTTTCCTGCTGAATAAGCCGGCGCAGATCGTCTGTATGACCGAAATCGTATAGCTCGAAATAGGGGTTTTCGTGTATTCGGTCCAACTCTTCCTGGGGCATAACCACGCAGGCACTGCCAACAACCCTGTTGGGGTGCAAGGTTTTTCTCGAACCGTTGACGATGCCTCGCTCAACCAGATCCACAATGCCGCCGGTTATGAGTTCTGTCTGAACGCCCAGATCGTTGCGAAAATCCAGGAACATGCCTAAAGAGGCAGACACCGTACCCACACCCATCTGCAGGGTATCACCGTCGTTGATGAGTTCTACCGCTACCTGGGTACAGATGGCCTCCACCGCTGCCACATCTTCGTCACTGGTTGGCGGCGGTGGCTCACCGGCTGGCTGCTCTTCAGGGATGACAAATAAATCGATTTCATCCACGTGTATGAAATTTTCGCCATAGGTGCGTATGAACTCCGGATGGACTTCCGCGATGACTCTTTTCGCCTTGCGGGAGGCAGTTTTCGACAGCCACACGCCTGAACCGAAACTGCAAAATCCCTGCTCATTAGGCGGCGATACCGGTACCAGGAAAACATCCGGGTTAGGATCAAATCCTGCCGGAATCTCCCAGCTCTTCCATATACCAATTGGCAGATAATCCATATGGCCTGCGTGGCATGCCGCCCTGTTTGGCGGAGTGGCATAGTTATCTTTCAGCCTGAGCGCGTCACGCAAATCAGGATCAGTCCAGGAAACAGCGGCGGCTGGATGATCGATACGCACGTCGGTCAGGCTGCCCTGCCTGGCCCGTTCTTTCATCGCGTTGCACAAAGTGACGGGCGTCGTCGAATAGGGCGCAACGTGGACGACGTCTCCTGATGAAATTGTGCCAATTGCCTGCTCAACACTGACCAGTTTGTCTGCACACTTATCTTGCCAAGCCATAAGCCACTCTCCATCAACAAGCGCTGAGTATAGCAATGCGGTAGAAACCTGCTACACCCTGAAAATTCGGTGTTGTGAGATGATGTTTTTTTAGGTACAACATGCCAACAAGAAATCAAACCAAGGAGAACAGCATGGCGCTAAAGCCAGGTCTACGCTTAAAGAGTGTAGTGTGTGACGCAGAGTTGATGATCATCAAGGCTGCAGATGGGGATAATCTGACATGTGGTGGCGAATCGTTGAGTGACGAGGCGCCTGCAGAAAAAGCTGCAGGTAATTCAGATCAGATGAATGGCTGTGTCATCGGCAAACGCTATGTGAACGAAGCTCAAACAATAGAAGTACTTTGCATAAAGAGTGGCGATGGTTCTCTGTACTACAACGGAGACGAACTGATGACTAAAGACACCAAGAAACTCCCCTCTTCGGATTAAATACCATGAATATTGCGCTCTTCATGCAAATGGCCGCGGAGGCCTGTGCGGATCGCGTCGCGCTGACCCATGCAGGCGTTCACTTTACTTACGAGCAGTTGTTTGATTCCTCAAAAAAAGCAGCCAAACATTTTTCCGAAAGCGATTGCGAATTTGTCTCCGTCATGGATGTAAGCAGCCCTGCTGTGCCTATCGCAATGATGGGCGCGGCGATGGCAGGCATTACTTACGTCCCTCTCAATTACCGATTGAGCAGTGAACAGATCAACGAGCAACTTGCTCGAATAGAACCTGTCTTCCTGATCGTCGATGACAGTCAGGTCAATGATTACGAAATCAAGGGTACTGTTTCAGGTCGCCGGGGGTTGCTGGCTGAACTCGAAACAAAACCCAGCAACGACTTTACCTGGCAGGAAGATCCTTCAGCGATTGCCATCCAATTGTTCACCAGTGGCACCACTGGAACTCCCAAGGCAGCCATTCTGCGTCACGAGCATCTGGTGTCTTACATCTTAAGCAGTATCGAATTCATGGGTGCNGAACCGGAACAGGCAGCGTTAATATCGGTACCCCCTTATCATATCGCTGGTATCTCCTCGATATTAAGCTCAATTTACGCCTGCCGAAGAATGGTACAGCTGCCGAATTTTGATCCAGACGAGTGGCTGAGGCTGTGTGCGAATGAAAAAGTGACTAACGCATTTGTTGTACCCACCATGCTGATACGCATCATTGAACAAATAGAACAGACACAATTTGACCTGGCCTCGCTGAAGTCGCTAACAGCAATGGCCTATGGCGGAGGCAAAATGCCAGTACCCNTTATTGAACGTGCACTGGAACTGCTCCCGGAGATCAATTTCACCAACGCCTACGGCCTCACAGAAACCAGTTCTACTATCTCGCTTTTGGATCCAGATGATCACAGAAATGCACTGACCGACACCGATCCCATCATCAAATCCAGACTGGGCTCAGTAGGCAAAGCCCTACCAGGTGTCGAAATAGAAGTACGAGACGACGATGGCAACCGGCTCGCGCCTTTTGAACCAGGGGAAATATATGTGCGCGGCCCCCAGGTATCCGGCGAATACCTGGAACGAAACGCGCTGATTGATGACGGCTGGTTCCCAACCCGGGATGCCGGGCACCTGGATGAAGAGGGTTATCTTTTTCTTTCAGGTCGCGCAGATGACGTCATTGTTCGGGGCGGTGAGAATATATCTCCCGCTGAAATCGAGGATGTTCTGCATGGCCATGACGCGATCAGAGATGTTGCCGCCCTGGCTATTCCATCGGAAGAATGGGGTGAGGCGGTCGGTCTGGCGGTGGTACTAAAAGGTGGCGCTGAACTCAGCGAGGACGAAATCAACGCCGTGATTCGAGCAAAACTGCGCTCTTCACGAATCCCGGCACAGCTTGTGTTTGCCGATGAACTGCCTTACAACGAATCTGGAAAACTGCTGCGTCGGGTGATGAAAGCCTGGTTCGAATAACAGGTGCGGTAATCTTATGCTGATCAGCAACGCCGAATGCCTTTTCTTCCATAAAAGTATCGACGAGACAAATTACCATCTTTCACAGTTGCGACAAGATGTCAGAATTGAAGATGGCCTTGTCACTGAGATTGGCAAGCTCCCACACCTTAAAAACGAAACGGTTATTGACGCTGCAGGTAGCACCCTGTTACCCGGCCTGCGTGATCACCATGTGCATCTCGCCTCCTACGCCGCATCATTAAATTCAGTGCCTTGCGGTCCACCAGCCATTGAATCTGCAACACAGCTCATCGCCAAGCTGAACGAAACATCGGCGGGAGGCGGCGACTGGCTCCGGGGCGTAAACTATTTTGAAAGTGTCGCCGGTGATATTGATCGATTCTGGCTCGATGAACATGGTCCCAGGAGACCCGTCAAGATTCAGCACCGCACCGGACGATTATGGATTCTGAATTCACGGGCCATGGAACTATTGAACAACTCGAATATTCCCCGGGATGGTCGCCTTTTTGATGCCGATAAATTATTAAGGGCCAGGACATNGCTCAACTCACAAGATCTCTCACAACAAATCGCCACCGCCAGTAAGACCCTGGCTAGCTTCGGTGTTACTGCCATCAACGACATGACGCCGACCAATGACCTTGAAACCTTTAAATGGTTTGCGCAGCTTCAGCAGTCCGGAAAACTACGCCAAAAAGTCAGACTATCCGGAACCGCTGAGTTGAGGTTTGCCAACGACATTTGTCCGAGCCTAACCGTTGGCGAGTACAAAATTCACCTGCATGATTCCGGCCTACCTGAATTTTCTGAACTGTGTGGCGCCATTAAGACTAGCCACGCCACCGATCGAAACGTTGCCATTCATTGCGTCACTGAAACGGAACTCGTGTTCGCGCTTTCTGCATTGGAGGAATGCGGTGTTGAAACGGGTGATCGTATTGAGCATGGGTCTGTCATGCCTGAATCGTCTCTGGCCTTCATACAAGAAACAGGACTAAGGGTGATTACACAGCCGAACTTTGTAGCCGAGCGCGGCGATGCCTATCTATGTGACATTCACAAAAACCAACACTCATCTCTGTATCGCTGCGCGAGCCTGCTGCATCACAATATTCCACTTGCCTTTGGTACCGATCTTCCTTTTGGTAATCCTGACCCCTGGATGGCTATGAGCGCCGCAATATTGAGAGAGACAGGCTCAGGCACGATACTGGGATCCGAGGAATGCCTGGCGCCGGAAACGGCACTTGCCTGTTTTCTCGGTGATCTGGACAATCCAGGCATGCCCTGTTCAATCAAGATCGGTGATCCGGCAGACCTTTGTCTGCTGTCTCATCCGTGGGCCAGGGCAAGAGCTAACCTATCCCGGAATCTGGTACGCTCGACCATGGTTAATGGTGAATTTGTCTATCAACGCGAAGTGGAGAACTGACATCATGTTATTGCAGCCCTACCGTGTACTTGATCTAACCAACCGTGAGGGCATGTTGTGTGCCCAAATGCTGGGGGACCTGGGCGCCGACGTCATCCAGATTGAACCGCCGGGAGGCGCTCCCGCAAGATGGCGCGGGCCCTTCTATAAGGATCAATGCGATCCTGAACACTCTCTCACCTGGTGGGGATATTCACGGGGAAAAAGAAGTATTGAACTAGACATTGATGCAGACAGGGATACCTTTCTTGCCCTGGTCCGGCAGACCGACATNCTCATCGAGTCCGAACCCGNGGGAAGCCTTGCTTCACGCGGAATCGGCTATGAAGTACTGAGCAAGATTAACCCCGGATTAATTCACGTTTCCCTTACTCCCTATGGTAGCACCGGACCCAAAGCAGAATGGGCCGCAACGGACCTGACCCTGCTGGCCAGCGCAGGACCACTCGCACTTACCGGTGACGATGACAGACCCCCCGTGCGTATCTCAGTGCCCCAGGCATGGAATCACGCTGCCGCCGAAGGCGCTGTCGGTGCACTGGCAGCACTAACCGAACGCAGCCATTCTGGATTTGGTCAACATGTGGATGTCTCTGTGCAGCAGGCGCTCACGCTGGCCACCCAGGGAGCTATCCTGACAACAGCGGTGAATGAAGAAACCCTGACCCGATCCGCTGGGGGTATGAAAATTGGCGAGCTGACAATTCGACTTACCTTTCCCGCTAAAGATGGTCAGGTCTCTATCACTTTTTTGTTTGGTGCCACCCTGGGTCCTCCGACAGGGCGCCTGATGGAATATGTGTGCGAGCAGGGGTTCTGTGATGAAGCAACCCGGGATAAAGATTGGCTGGCGTACGGACTATTGCTGGTGAATGGTGATGAACCCATTTCAGAATGGGAGAGGGTAAAAGCTTGTGTGGCCGCATGCACCGCTACCAAGTCCAAAGTTGAGCTACTCAAAGTCGCAATGGAACGTCGTCTGTTACTTGCGCCGATGACAACGATAGCGGAGGTTGTGGACAGTGAACAATTTGCATCTCGTCAGTATTTCCGTATGCCAGATGGCGACGGCGAGGCGGCGTCAATCAGCTACCCGGGTGCATTCGCCAGATTCAGCGAAACGCCGCTGCAACCCGGAAGGCGACCACCAGGAATCGGTGAACATACAGCCGAAATACTGTCCGAAATCAATCATAGAGAACCAGGGACCGCAGAAGGTGAGCGCGGGGATCCACCAAATGATCCGCCATTAAAAGGGCTGAAAGTACTTGATCTAATGTGGGCACTTGCGGGTCCCGGGGCAACACGAATACTCGCGGACTGCGGCGCCGATGTCATCCGTGTTGAATCAACCTCACGCCTCGATGTGTGCCGTACCATTCGCCCCTTTATCAATGGTGACGAGGATCCTGAGAAATCAGCGGTATTTCATAGTACCAACGCCGGAAAGCGGATGTTAACCCTGGATCTGACCAAACCAGAGGGACGCGAGGTTATCCTGGATCTTGTACGTTGGGCAGACGTTATTGCAGAGTCATTTTCACCCAGGGCAATGAAGGCCTTTGACCTCGATTATGAAACACTGCGACAGGTGAATCCGAAAATCATCATGTTAAGTACATGCCTGATGGGACAAACCGGCCCCCTGGCCATGTTTGCTGGTTATGGCAATCTGGCGGCGGCCGTTACAGGATTCTACGAAATCACCGGTTGGCCGGACCGTGAACCTGCAGGACCATTTAGCGCCTACACTGATTACATTGCACCAAAGTTCAACGCCGCAGCTGTGCTGGCGGCGGTTGATCATTGTCGGCGCACCGGACAGGGTCAGCATATAGATCTAGCCCAGAGCGAGGCGGCCATGCACTTTCTAACCCCCGCTATTTTGGACTATACCGCCAACGGTCGTGTCCAGTCGCGCGTGGGCAATCGAGATATAAACACTGCGCCTCACAGCGTCTACCCCACAGCGGGTGAGGATGAACACATTGCTATTGTCTGTGAAACTGAAGACCAGTGGCAGTCACTGTGCAGCGTTATCACCACACTGGACAGCAACGATGAGCAATTCAGAGATGTCAAAAGTCGCCTGGGCAACGAACAAGCACTGGATAAAATCATCATTGAGTTCACATCCAGGCAAGGTGGCAAGGGGTTGGAAGCACAACTGCAAACAGTCAAAGTCCCGTCATCGATGGTCCAGAACAGCCCCGAACTGTATACCGACCCACAACTCCAACATCTCGGTCACTTCATTAACCTGCCGCACCCCGCAGGCGGTGAAACCACCATTGAATCTTCTCGTTTCCATCTGTCCCGTTCCCGGGTCGTCGTCGATTCCAGTGCACCCACCTTCGGCAGAGACATGCCTGAGATCCTGAACGAGACACTCGGTTACGACGACGAGAAATTTGGTCAGTTATTAATAGCCGGAGCCCTGGAATAAGTCGATCCAGTGTTTCTTCTTTCTCTGCTAATGCCAGTTCATCCGGAGAGTATCAAGAACATGTGCTCTTAACTGTATTGGAATTTTTAGTTCTACAGCGAGCGGCCCCCATCTGGAAAAAGTATCCACAGTCCGCTTCAATAATTCTTTGTGATAATTTCGTGGTAAGCCAGCGTATTCCTCAAGATGTTTTAGATCAGTGATGCTGACAGAAACCCAAATCTATAGTGATGACGCTCCCTACAACGACAAGAAACCATTAGATCGTAGACAGCCCATGTCCTGTCAGGAGCCAGATGAACAACAGTCCAAGCAGATTCAGAGCCAAGTGGACTGGCCCAATATGCGTAAAGTGCCCGGTTACCAGCCGCCAGATACCACCCTGACTGATAGCATCACGCTCGTAACAAAAACTGCCGGGAAAGACCATTTCCAGCAGCACCAGCCAGACACAAAACAGGACAATTGCTGAAGGGAAATACCAATGCTGCAGATCGCTGTTGATCGCTGTTGATCGCTGGAATCATTAAGCCAGGTCAGCCAGGATTTCGTTGGTATGTTCACCGGCATGTGGTGCACGGCGAGAAATTCCCCAGGGACTCAGCGGCAATTGATAGGGTGCACCCGGATAGGTCAAGGTCAGCTCCAGATCATCGTGCCGGACTTCGACAGGAAACCCGCGCGCCTTAAAGTGCTCGTCTTCAAATGCCTCTTCTGGCGAATAGATAACACCCACGGATAATCCGGCTCGCTGACATCCGATGAAAAATTCGTAGGCCGTGATTGAATTGGCTATCTGCACCAGAGCCTCTCGTCCCGCTGAAAAAATTGCGGTGATTGATTCGTCCTCACCAATTAGTGACAGGTCAAACTGTCCATCCCAGTTAGCGCCCATCTCGAGGAACACCGCCTCAGGAAAACTCTCCACCAGATTAATTTCCGTCATCCAATCCAATAACTTTTTGAACTCCACCGGAAATCGGGGCGGCACACCGGTATTCACGTACCGCCCATCGGCGCAGCGTATCTGCGTCTCCCCTGTCGGCACGACTGCAGCGTGGCGACCGGTTTGTCGCTGTACAGTTGCCTCACAGACCAGCCAGGCATAACTGGCCGCCTCGGTGGTAACATTAAGCGCCGCGGTCATGGAGACATCTATAAACTGCCCTACCCCAGTGACATTTCTGTACAGCAATGCAGTCAAAACAGACATAAACACATAATGACAACCAGTCTGGTAGCCCTGGTTCCCCCATCCTCGTACCGGCGGCAGATTATGATCATCGTAACCGCAACTCCAGGGTGGACCACCAGCGGCCATCAGGGTCAGATCAGTCACCGGCAAATCACTGAGTGGGTCGTCACGGCCATAGGGTGTCATCGCAGTATGGATGAGTTTCGGTTGCACTTTGACCAGGTCGGCATAGTCCAGGGACAGCGAAGACAATCGAGTTGTCGGTTCGGATTCGATCAATACATCGGAAGTTTCGATAAGTTTTAGGAAAGTCGCCCTGCCCTCTTCTGAATCAAGATCCAATATCATGCTGCGTTTGCTGGTGTTGTAATGCATGAAATACAGACTTCGGTTCTCACCCGGTTCATCGTTCACGAAGGGTGGCAATAGCCGGGTTGGATCACCGCCCAGTGGTTCAACAAGCACCACATCTGCGCCCATATCGCCCAGCAGTTTTCCGGCGAACGCAATACGTTCATTGGCTATCTCAACGACACGAACACCGGTGAGCGCACTCATACGACGCCCTCTTCTCGGAGTGTTGCAACTTCGTCCGGGGTTTTCCCGAGAAGATCTACCAGAACCTGCTCGGTGTGTTCCGACAAACATGGCGCACCCGTTGTCAGTTCCCAATTCGTTTCCGAAAAGTGAACTGGCAAGCCATCTACCCTGACTTCCCCCATCTCAGTGTGTTCAACAGTTGGCCACAAACCAAAATTCTGCGTAGTGGGGTCCTGATCAATTCGCTCCTGCGGTTTTTGCACTGCTGCAACCGGGATTTCCAGCTGACGAAGCCGCTGCTGTAAATCAAATTTCTGCCACCTGCTTGTCCAGTTCGCCAGTTTTCTATCGAGTTCATCCTCATTCGCCAGGCGCTGCCCCTGACTATTAAAGTCTTCGCACCAGGTCGCACTCAGGTCCTGAGGGATTTCTGTAATTAGTCCCGCCAATTTCTGCCAGTCTCCATCGTGTCGGCAGCTAATGGCAATCCATTCATCGTCACCTGAACCTTCTTCTTCAGAGCCCTCCCCTGCAGAACCATCCTCTCCAGAACCATCCTCTCCAGAACCATCCTCTCCAGAACAAGGGTAAATACCATGAGGCGCCATAGGTGCGCACTGACTGCGGTTCGAATTGATGCCTTCAGGTCTACGAAGTGGCCGATGATTAACCGTCCAATCGAGTAACGCGGGTCCGTGCAGACTCAGCCCCGCTTCCGTGCACGCCAGGTCTACCCATTGCCCCTTACCACTTTTGTCTCGCTCCAGTAATGCCAGCATGATGGCCATAGCCATGTAGTAACCACCGGTATGATCCATGTACGAATAACCCCAGCCTGCAGGGGGCTGATCAGGTAACCCCGAGGAAAACGTAAGCCCGGATACTGCCTGGACGATTGGCCCCCAGGTTTTGAAACGGCTATAGGGCCCTTTGTGACCGAACCCGCAATTGGACACGTAAACAATATCTGGCTTGATTTCCTTTAGCGCCTCGTAGCCAAATCCCCATTTCTCCAACACACCTGCAGCGAAATTTTCAGTCACGGCATCCGATACCGCGATGATTTCCCTGAGGAGGTCTTTACCTTTTTGGGTCCTGAGATTAAGTGTGATGCCTTTTTTATTAGTGTTGTGATTATTGAACCCCCCGCCAAGATCATTACCCCGCCGCTCATCCACAAAAGGCCCGAGGCCTCGTAAAATATCCCAACGTCCCTGCCTTACCGGATCCTCAATTCTGATGACATCAGCGCCAAACGCGGCCAGCCACTTGGTTGCACCTGCACCGGCCAGTTGACCAGTAAAATCGCAAATTCGAAAATGTGAAAGCGCCCCTGTCATTGACAACTCCTGTCAGGGAAGCTCTGACTAATTGGATTTTTTCGTGAGGACAAGGCGAATTCGCACGGCGATTTGAGTACGGATTCAACGCGGTCATCTCGGGAAAAGTGATGCGGCACACCGACATTAATCAGAGGTTCCCTAAACAATTTCATCAATCAGCCCCCAGCTCCGGGCCTCGTCCGCAGGCAATTGCATGCCCGTGATCGCAAGCAAGTTCATCTTTTGCCCACCGATCCGCCTGGTGATGCTGACGCATCCCCCTGCTCCGGGTACAAGTCCCATACCTACCTCGGGTAACTGAAAATAGGCATTCTTATCAGCGACCAATCGTCCGGCAAAGGCAGCCATTTCAATACCCGCACCAATACAGGCACCATGTAAATGGAAGGTGTAACAATCAGAACGCCTTGCGATGTATTGCGCGGGCATTCGCAACTGTCTTATGTAATGGGCTAAAGCACGATCATTGGATTCGCCAAATTCTGTCAGATCTCCCCCTGCGCTGAAACTTGGGCCTTCACCGGAAACCGATACGTGATTGATAGACAAGTCCATCGCCACCAGTTTGAAGGCTTCAGTTAATTGATCCCGCATTTTTGTTGACAGTGCATTCCTGTTTTCCGGCGAGTTAAGCCTAATTTCCAATCGATCATTGGACCTGTGTAACTTCACCACGGAATCACGCAGCTTTATTGGCTTGCGCTCGGCCTTTGTTTCCTGAAATTGATCCAGCCAAAGGGCAAACTCTGCCCCGCCCTGCAAAGTTGAATAGGCAAGGGACTCGACAATGAGCGCCTGCGGAATCGCAAGGTCAGGAGTTGTTCGAACCACCTGTACCAGGACCGAAGAAGCCATGGGGTTTTGGATAATTTTCTCAAACAGGCTCGCTCGCTGTTTATCCGATGTCACAACAATATCAACTAAATGCTGGAGATCGGAGACACGCTCTGCCGGCAGCAAACCAATCACTGGCATTGGTTGGTGACTATGCCAGTGTGCAAATTTATCTATTTCTTCCTTGGCCAGATCTTCCAGCGGCAGGTGGAACGCCAACGCGACACGCGCTGATGGACTGACATCAGCCCAGTTGGGCTCCATCATCAGCGTTAACAAATCTGCATACTTGAGAGTTGGTATCAATTCAGACATCTTCGGTGGTTCAGAGGTAGATTATTCGCGGCTTGCCGCAATGTGGCGCATCTTTGATTGACATGCAAGTTTGACAAAAAGAGGTTTCTGATCTCATGCTTGGGGTCCAGGAAAGTCAATGTAGGAAAATCAAATGCCAGAACCTCTGGAAGGTTTTACTGTAGTAGAAATGGCTGTGGCAGTTCAGGGACCCGCCGCTGCACTTTACCTCCGGGATATGGGCGCTGAAGTCATCAAAGTTGAGCCGCCGCTGGGAGATGCCAGCCGCTACGGAAGAGGCAGAGGCAATGAAACACCGGAAGGTACCATAGGCCCGCAATATGTCGCCGTGAATCGCGGCAAACGATCGATCTGTATCGATATCAGCACCGAGGATGGCATTGTGGCTATCCATAGGCTGCTGGAAAAGGCGGACGTTTTCCTGACCAATTTTCGTGAACCTGCGCTGGTGGAAATGGGTCTGGGTTACCAGGATCTCAAAACCCGATATCCGAGACTTGTCTATGCGTCTGTCAATGGATTCGGCCCCAATGGACCTGATGCAGACAAGGCGATGCTGGACGGAGTGGCTGCCGCAAGAGGCGGTCTTGTCAATCACACCGGTTATGCCGATCGTGACCCGAGCCTGGTCGGTGCCATCGTGATAGATACCTCTGGCGCTATGCAACTTGCCCTCGGCGTGATGACCGCCTTGCTTGCAAGAGAGCGTTTTGGCATCGCTCAACGCGTACAAACCAGCGCACTGGGTACAGCACTCTGGCTACAGCAGTGGGAAATTACCCACGCCAACATGACCGGCGCCGAATTAACCCGAGCCGGGAATCATCACGGAAACATTCGCGGACCTTACGGCGTGTACAACACGAAAGATGACGGCGCCATTATGCTTGCGCAAACCATGGATCTCGAAGCATGGGACAATTTTTGTATTTTTGCCGAAGCTTTTGATCTTGCTATCGACCCCAGATTCCAGACGCCAGGCCAAAGACTGGGTGAAGGATTGACGGAAGAAGACTCCATTGAAGTTCAACAGCGGCTCAAGAGTATCTTTGCATCGAAGACAACAAAGGAGTGGGAGGACTTTTTATACACGCAACCCGAGATTATCTGGGAGCGTGTTCGTGGCTGGTCGGAAGTACTGGATGATGAACAGAGCATTGCCAATCACTATGTGACCAGCGTTGAAGTGCCGGGGCTCGGGGTCACAAAAACCGTAGGCAATCTCATCACTCTGAGTGAAACACCGGGTAGCACCAAGGGTAACCCGCCGGAACTGGGTGAAGCCAATGACGAGATCCTGGGCAGCCTGGGATTTAGTCCAGAGGAGTGTCTCAATATCGAGACTCACGCAACGACAGTTAGAGTAGAATTCATCACCGCATTGCTGGCTGCTGCAGAACCAGCGACAAATAATGATGCCAGTCAGGGATCGTCTGATTAACCATGTTCCTATACCACACCATTTTCTCGCAGACTCTCAACATCCTCAGGACTAAACCCCATTTCATCAAGAATTTCACTGGTGTGTTCACCCAATTCCGGTGCTTTTCGAACGCCCCTTAGACCGACACCATCAACATTCACCGGGTCGCGAATCACGTGACTGATACCAACATCATCAACCGGCTCAACCACAATCTTGTTGAGGTGCGCATGAACGTCAGTGGACAGATCATCAAAGGTGGCGACACGCTCGACAGGTAATTCCAGATCAACCCGGAGCAGTTGCAGCCATTCATCGCTGTTGCGGGTTGCAATAATGTCCCTGAGCTTCTGGGTAAGCTCAGCGGCATTTTCCAGCCTCGCTTCAGGTGTTGAATAACGCTTGTCTGTGAGTAGGTCGATCGCATCCAGGCCCAGCAGCAGCCGATCAAAATCTTCTACCGTGCGGATCATATTAAGTTGCAGCCAGCGCCCATCACTTGCCTGGTACAGCGCGGTGGTAAGCCGCTGCCCAGGCATGCTGGAAAAATCCGCATTGGCCAGGCTCGCTTGAGCGAGGCAGGCAGCTGACCAGACACCGTTTGCCATCAGCGACGTGTGAACTTTAGTCCCCTTGCCGGTTCGCTCTCGCTTTAAAAGTGCGGTCACGATAGCGGCATAAAGTGCAATGGCAGTTGGGTGATCACCCATGCCAGCCATCGCCTGAATGGGTTCCAGCCCCGGATGACGCATGAAGTCCATCAACCCGGATCTGCCCCAGTAGGCGATCAGATCAAAGGCTTCTCGATCCCTGTCAGGGCCGAGTTCGCCATAGGGAGTCAGCGAAGCATAAATCATCCGCTCGTTTAGTGGGCTGATATCATCAAAGTTCAGTTTGAGTAACCGGCGTAGCGGTAGCGGTTGGTTGGTCACGTAGACATCGCAGTCAGCAATCAACCGTTTCAGGATATTCATGCCATCATCAGATTTCAGATTGAGCGAAATGGATCGCTTGTTACGGGCATCCAGAGCCCAGGTGTAATTAACCTCGGCGTTCGGCGTGAAGGGTGCGGGGCCATAGAGGCGATAGCCGTCTCCTATGACAGGCGCCTCAACCTTGATCACTTCAGCGCCGCGGTCTGCGAGCATGGTGGCTGCAACCGGCCCCGCAATCCAGGTGCCGACGTCCAGTACCTTTAATCCTTCAAACAACAAATCATCTTCTGTCACATTATTTCCTGTCAAATCCCAATTGGATTAATTCTTAGCCAGGCCGGTTTGACCTGCCTGCAAACAGTTCAGTCGGCCTGATCTTCTCGTACTCCCGCAGTACCGGCTCAAATTCCTCAGGAGTGCTGGCATGAATAATAATACCGTCGGCGCCCGCGTTGAATTGATCCACCCATCGCTCGGCACACTGCCTGGCATTGCCGACTGCTGCAGGCCGCCACTCTTCGGGAATCACTTTTTCAACCTCGGCCATCTGCTGGGTGGTGGCGACACTGTCAATCATCCCGCCGACAGATTTCACAGCCGTTGATGCGCGAAACGCCTTGAGCACTTCCGGATCCCAGCCATTGATGTTAACCAGCATTTCCCCGTAACCAGGAATCTGCAGGTAGGTCGCCAGGCGGGCAATGATGACCTTCAGATACACCTCCTCACTAACATCGCAGGCAGTCGCGAAAACCGACCAGACTTTAACTGTACCGGGCTTGCGGTCGGCAGCCTTCTCTCCAGCACGAATCGAATCAACCGCGTTTGATAGTGCCTGGTCACTCATAAAAGTATGCAGGTGCGCGCCATCGTAAATCTGTCCAGCATGTTCCAGACTTTTTGGACCAAAACCCACATATAGGATCGGGATGTCTTCATCGAGATACTCCGCAACTGACAAGAGACCAAACTGACCAAGCTTGCCCTCGTAACCCAGGATTCTCTCGCCTTTCCACAAACGCCGCATCAGATCGATAAACTCCCGTTCACGTTCAAAGGTGGGATGTGGCAGGCCCATCATTTTCCAGTACTGCGCAACTCCCTTGGCCAGTCCCAAGGCAAATCGTCCTTCGGACAGGCTGTTCAGCGTACTGCCAATCGAAGCTGTCACCGTGGGGTGGCGCTTATTCAGATTGGTACCCGAGGTACCAATAAATATTTCACTGGTCACCGCAGCAACGGCGCCACAGATGGCGGCTATTTCCTTATAGTCAGGTCGTTCAGAGATCATGATGTTGCCGATGCCAAGCGCTTCGGCATCCTGCGCCTGTTTCAGAATATCCCTGGGTGTTCGGGTATGACCGGGTAAACCGTAGAATCCCAGTTCAGGGAATTTAGACGTGTAATCTGGATACATAAAGAAACCTCTTATCCATTAGGTAGATTTGTTGAACAGGCGCGCCTTCCAGCCTATGGGTTTGCAGTCATCGTACCGTGTCGTCATGAAGAATAAACCCCGATCTGAAGATTTAAGAAAAATCTCAAGGCTCTTGCGGGTATATCACGGACGGATAGGACAGACTTGGTGTGTGATGCAATCTTTGGGTAAGCTCGACGCAAGGTTACTTGAGAGTATCGATTATGACCAATGACAATCTGCAGCACTCGGTTTATGAGAGTGATCGCGGTCAGGTCGTGACCATGGACTCAGCCTATGACGTAGACGCTGTCAATCAGGAAAGGGACGTAGTGGTAAACGCTTCCTATTGCGGGGTGTTGCCAGCGCGTTTTATTGGCAGGCATCGACCGCGAGGTGCGATCGGTGTGGATTGTGCTGTTGGACCGGCCGGCGCCTCCATAGCCGGCCTGTGGTATCTCGAAGCACTCAATATCCCGGCGGCAGTTGCAGACGTCATGACCGTGAGGCTCGGTAACGGGGATGATCTTTACGAGGGCGGGATCATTAGCTTTGTTAACCGACCAGCGCAGGACTGCGGAGTCGCACCGGGTATGAAGGTATCGGACGCAGCACGGTTATTACTCGAACAAGACCCGGCAGACCCTGATGCTGCGGATGTGACCAATCGTCAGGTTGTCGGTGAGGGTCCCAATGGACGGTTGATTGTCTGCACTGACTCAATCGCTTTTGGTCTGCCTGAAGATACCAACAATGTACTGATTACCGCGGGACATACAGGTCGCAGTGCGGTGCCCTATCTGCTCAAGGTTCAACCGTTCGGATTCATTTGCTCAGACGGTGGCCGCGGAAACGAAGATTCTGGGATAGCCGGGTTGATGGAGGTGAATGCTTCTGGCCTGGCCGGGGCGACTGTCGATGCGCGATCAGCAAAAATGGGGGACGGACTGTCGAGTTACTATGACGGCACTATCAGTGCAGTTAATGAACTCGCGGAAGCCGCCGGGGTTACCATCGGCATGGCGGCGTCAGAGGCTGCCAGTATTCTGGTTTCTCGATAACGTCATCCAGAAGTCTCAAAGAGGCTGAAGGATCTCAACCGACGCAGAGACTACCGGCCTTTAAACACTGGTTCCCGTTTCTCGGCAAAGGCTCTCATGGCTTCTTTCGAATCCTCGGTCTTGCTCAATTCCCCTGTCAGATTCTGTTCGTATCGATAACCATCGCGCAGGCTCATCTCTTCAATGGCATTTAATGAACCCTTGGCCATTTTCATCGCGACGGGACTCTTTGCTGCGAGTGTCCTGGCCATTTTCATCGCCTCGTCCATCAGGTCATCGGGTGCCACACAGGCTTCTACAACGCCGGTGCGATACAACTCAGCACCCCCAATACGCTGACCGGTCAACGCAATGGTTCGGAGTCTCGAATGAGAGAAAAGTCGCTGCGCGTGGCGCTGGCCGCCCAGCAGACCCACATCAATTTCAGGGAGTCCCAGACTGGCTTTCTCTGAAGCGATCAAAATATCACAGGAAGCGACAATGGCGAGCCCGCCGCCCAGCGCTGCGCCATTGATTGCACCGATAACAGGCTTCACGCACTCGCGAATCGAGTGATAGCACTCACGGGCATTTCGGCTGCTCTGCCAATGGGTTCCCGGTCCCCGCTCTCCCCGACCTTTGAGGTCAGCTCCCGCGCAAAAAATCTTACCTTCGCCAGTGAGAACCACGGCTAGGACATTATCAAGATCACTTATTCGATCAAACATCAGCGTAATATCCAACAACATCTGGGCTGAATGTGCGTTGACTGGTGGATTGTCGAGCCTTACCACTGCGATGTGACTATCAACAATTTCACACTTGACGGTTTCCAGATCCCATTCACTCATTTGTGCTCTCCGAGATTTAAAATATGTACCTTACTACCATTATCGACATGCCCGGGGTCAAAAGGTAGTTACCCAAAAGCGTTTGCTTTGCATATCGAGAGAAAAAGTGATTCCCTGCGTTGACATTATTCTGGAATGACAGCATGACCAAAACAGACTACATCGCAGGAGGTGGTCTCATGCACAGGCGATCGTTGCTCAAACTGGCGGGCGCCGGCGCCGCTGCTGGTCTGCTGGTACCAGCAAAAGCAGCAGAAGACTGGATGACCCATGCAGGACAGCCGCAAAGTGAGTATGGGTCACCGTCACCATTTGCCGAGTTAAAGCGAGAGCAAACCGATGGCCATCCCTTCGCTGCCGCTGCTGGCTCATCCTCGTCCCCCTTGCAGGATCTGAACGGCACCATAACGCCTAACAGCCTGCACTTTGAACGGCATCATAGCGGAATACCGGATATTGACCCGAAGAAACACAAGCTCACTGTTTACGGCGATGTCACCAGAACACTTCAATTCAGCTATGAGGATCTGCTGGCCTATCCGCTGAAGACACATGTCTATTTCCTGGAGTGTTCCGGCAACAGCTATCGAAATACTTTCCCCGGTGCATTGGACCTGACGGCTGGTTCACTCAATGGGCTGGTCTCCGGTGCCGAATGGACCGGCGTTCCCCTGCACTATCTACTGGAAGAAGCCGGCTTCGATCAGAAGGCGCGCTGGGTGATCGCCGAAGGCGCTGATGCCGCCAGTCTGACCCGAAGCCTGCCCATGGAGATAGCACTCGATAATGTTCTCGTTGCCCTCTACCAGAACGGTGAACCGATAAGACCTGCACAGGGTTACCCCATGCGACTTTTTGTACCGGGCTGTGAAGGCAATATCAGCGTGAAATGGCTGCAGAGCCTCAAAGTCCAGAAAACTGCAGCCTATAGCCGACAGGAAACGAGCAGGTACACCGATCTTTTAAAAGACGGAACTTCGGAAATGTTTTCATTAAAGATGGAGGTGAAGTCAGTTATCACTTCTCCAGCGGGAAAGATGACACTCAACCGCAAAGGGGTTTATGAAATATCCGGGCTGGCCTGGTCTGGAGGGGGAGCCATCAAAGCGGTAGAAGTCAGCGCCGACGGTGGACGTTCCTGGGCTGATGCCGTATTGCAATCAACTCCGCAATCTCTCGCTTTGACTCGCTTTAGAATCCCCTGGCACTGGAGCGGTCAAAAAGCAGTACTCCAAAGTAGAGCCATTGACGACAAAGGCAATGTTCAGCCAACAAGGGCCTCCGCGCTTGATCGATATTCAGGCTCAAGTTTTTATCATTACAACGGCATTCAAAGCTGGGAAGTCTCTCCCATGGGCAGGGTGCGCAATGTCTACTCCTAACCGATCATCACAGTTGGCTGCTGTTCTGCTTAGCCTTTTGGTGCCGTCACTGACCCTTGGCGGCACGAATAAGGATCTTGGTCATGACCAGCTCCCTGCCCTTGGCCAGCAGATTCAGGACGTTAGAGGTAGTATTATTTCGCCGGATGGTTCCGGTCTGCCACCAGGCAATGGCACAGTCAGTACTGGAAAAACCCTATATGAATCGCGTTGCGTGGCATGTCATGGCACGCTCGGCCAACAAAAGGGAAATGAGCTTGCCGGGGGAATGGGCAGTTTGTCATCTTCGCGCCCACTTAGAACCGTTGGCAGTTTCTGGCCTTATGCCACAACCCTGTATGACTATATTGCCAGAGCAATGCCTTACAACGAGGAAAAATCACTGACAGTAGACGAGGTCTACGCAGTGACAGCCTATGTGCTTTATCTGAACGATATTCTTGCCATTGAGGCTTCGGTCGGTGAAAAGACATTACCTGGCATCGTCATGCCAAACCAGCAAGGTTTTATCGAATTGTACGATTGAAGTTCGCGCGAGTATTTACTCGCGCTTGCTTTCATCAATCCTCAAGGTAGGTATCAGCAGGAAGAAGATTGTTCGTGCTCACGGAACCATCAATGAACTGGTCGATCGTTTTGTGGAAGTGGCGTATTCGTACTTCCTGATCACACAAAAGCATCCCCTTGAAGGAATCTGATTGCACACCGGCCTGCATCGTGACCATATTTGAACCATCCTGAGACAGAACATTCGCCAGAATGGGATCAAAGGTTCCGTTGAATGCTTTACTGTAATCAATGTCATCTTCGTGACGGTGGATTTTATTCTCTGGTCTTTCAATTTCTGGTGTACCCGGTGGCAAATGAGCGAGGATAAAGAAATCGTAATAGCAGCGCCCAGGGTCTGTCGCGTGAGGCCGATAGCGGAACACTGCGCCACCTTCGGGCGTCTGAGTGAAGGTAGTGTTCGGAAACAATGAATAATGATATTGGTGTACAAGTTGTTCATCATTCATATTTTTGAAAGGTAAATAGGTGTCGTCTTCCATGGCTCGACGTCGCTCAATTTCCTCCAGATGGATATCTTTCGCAACACTGGAATAAGTGGCGCTTTGCTTGTCNGTTCGATTCACCATCATATGATCACGCAACGGCGTCATTGTATCTCGATCTTCGACGACTTCACTGACGGTGCGGTTAAANTTCANCATTCTTGAATGAATTCCCCACAATTCAATGGGGATGTCATGACCCTCGCCGAACTCAATCATGTCCGGGTGTANTTGAGCAAAATGATAGCTTTCGTTAAAAGCATCCCAGGCGTGTTTCCAGTTGCCGTTCCATTCGAACGTCTGGTAATCAATCAGGGTGAATTTTTCGAACTCATAAGACTCAAGGTGCGTACCTATCTCACCAAGATATTCGGTAACCGGACAGGCATCCAGGTCCATATTGAACCAGACCCAGCCACCCCAGAAGTCAACCTTGACTGGCACCAGACCCAACTCATCGTCAGGAATTCCGTCATCGAATTGCCGGAAGAACTGCGGGTCGGCAACTGCCTTTATCGAGCCATCAATATTCCATTGCCAGCCATGGAACGGGCAGGTGAACGAATCTACGACACCCAGGTCCGTCTGACACAATACGTTGCCACGGTGCTGGCAGTTATTGAAAAANCCGCGGATCTGGTCGTCCCGACCTTTCACAAACAGAAATGATTCTTTACCGAGTTCGTGAACATAAAAAGCGCCGGGTTCAGAAAACTCATCAACGCGCGCAGCCAGTTGCCAGGTTTTTGTCCAGATCTTGTCCCATTCTGCCTGCATGAATTCCGGGGAGTAATAGCGTTCTCCCTTGAGCCGCTCAAGTCCAAGATCTGGGGCTTTTTTACGCGGAATGAATGGTGGTGCTTTGAATTCACCTGTACGAGGATTTGTTCGTTCAAGGAATTCTTGCTCGATAATTGCCATTTATGTTCCCTTGTTGCTTATATGATGCGGGCTAATCACTCGATTGGATCACCCGGAAAGTTCTACCGGTTACGCTGCTAAAGAGTACCTATCAGGCAGTTATTCCCATTCAGGCGCACCTTTTGTACAAAAACAATACGACGATACTTATTTCTGGCGCTCTTGGCAATCTCTTCAGAGAACCCCTGCACAATCAGATGCGCGTTGTAACCAGGAAACGTCTGATTAAGGTCGGTATGCCGCATCACTAATTTCGCCATAACCGCGTCAGAGTCGTGCTCATACTCCGCTCGTCACTTCCGGTGTGCCGGACCACTTGTTCTGACGATCCTCTTAATCAGAGGTTCGCTGGCTATCGATTAGAGTTGATTGTTCGACTAGCGTCAATCCGGGTGCACCAATGCGCCTCGCATCAGTTCGATTTTACTGCCAACACTGATCAATGTGCTTTCACTGAAATGCCGGCCCACTAACTGCACACTGGTCGGGATGGTTTTGCTGCCAGGCTTCCATGGGATAGACAGGGTGGGGCTACCGGAATAATCAAATGGCGCGGTAAACTTGAGCGTTTGCGCAAGATCACTCTCCGCATTGTCCATCTCCGGGGTCCCTTCCCGTGGCGGCGCATAAAGTGTCATGGATGGGCAGAGTAAAAGATCGCATTGTTGAAAAATGCTTTCAAGCTGTGCGGCAAAGGCTCGCCGTATCATATCTGCCTGCATATAGGCCTCAGCAGGCAGGGTCTCAGCAAGCCCTAACAGACCTGCAATGTGGCCATATTCAGCTTTGCGCGACGGATAAGTATCTTTGTGGGCGTGCAGTACTTCAACGGCGGTCGTTACCATCCATTGGGCAGATATTTCTGCATAGGGAATAGAAACATCAACGATCTCACAACCTTCAGATTGCAAACCGGCTTTTACTTCGTTAACTGCCCTGACAAGCTCTTCATCAACCCCGTGCGCTATGTAGGCATCATCAATGCCGATGCGCAGTCCCCGAATACTGCTATCGAGTGCTGCCAGGTAATCTTCAACGGGTTGCGGACTTGACGTTGCATCCATTGAATCCTGGCCCGCGATGATGCCGAGCACTGCCGCCGCATCCGCCACCGACCGGGTCATCGGGCCTATATGATCGAGTGAGTAGGCCAGTGGAAAGGCGCCGAAGCGACTGACTCGACCCCAGGTAGGCTTTAAGCCAACGATGCCGTTAGCCGCCGAGGGAAACCGGATGCTACCACCGGTATCGGTGCCAAGACTCGCAAAACACAAACCTGCTGCAGTGGCGACACCAGACCCCGAAGAGGAAACACCGGCCCAGCATTCTGCATCAAAGGGGTTTCGGGGAACTTCCACCAATGGATGATGCCTTGAAAAAGCACCTTCAGTCAGCTTCAGTTTCCCGAGCAGGACCGTGCCGGCTTCGCTCAAGCGAGAAACCACGGTGGCGTCATAGTCAGGTTTGTTATCGAAATAAACAGCCATGCCATTGGTTGTGGTGATGTCTTTGGTCGCCAGCAGGTCTTTTAAGGCCACAGGAACACCATGTAATGCAGAACGAAATTTGCCAGCCGCTATTTCTGAATCAGCTTGTTGTGCCTGGGAAATCGCATGATCTGCAGTCATGGTCACGAAGGCACTGAGGTCAGACTTTGCCTCAATTCGTTCCAGCAGGGATTGCGTTAGCTCAACTGAGGTGAGTTCTTTATCCTGCAGGCGTTTACCAACTTGTAAGGCATCCTCGTAATGCAGCTCATCCATGATCGTTCCTCTTGTCATCCAGCCATTACTCTAGCATGGCGCACCCGGATGACATGGAACACAACTCCCCGATGCAGAAACTCGATGAGTTGGGTTAGGAGGGCTTGTCGGTGCCTGGTTTTTCAGGTGCTGAGTCCTCCTGCTCATCATCCTCACCATCGCCTTCTTCAGCCGCGTCTGTTTTGTCATCGTTGATCTCTTTGAATTCCGCTTCAACGACATCAGGTTCATTCGTCCACTCGGAACCACCGGGCGCCTCATCCGGCCAGGGAGAAAACGGAAACGGCCGATCTTCTGAATTGAAGGTAACGAATTGGAATATATCGAAGGCGTAAACGCTGAGATTATTACCAAATTGCAGCAATACCTCGTTGACTCGCCCTGTGATCAGGACCGCAAAGAATTGGAATATTGCCAACAACACGATAATTACCTCCGCAATATTGTAGGCAATCGCGAAAAACAGCATATAGAGACCACGCAGCCAGATACTGCCATCCACGAGCCGTTCCCTTGTTTTCTCTTTCATGTCTGTCTCCAATGTTTTGAGTGATACTTAACCACCATGCAAAAAGAATACCAATCACTCGTTTCCTTATTTATCAGCGGGTTAGCGGGTTAGAGGGTCACAGGATCCCGATGATTGGTCAAAACCACCATCTATTACGACTACTCGCCCTCACTGCCATCTGCCAGTGAAACTTTCGCGGCGAGTGCCTGCTCCAGATTATCCACCTCAATCGGATCGACTAACAGTCCGGTTATTGCTCGCGGCAGTTGAGTCGTGATGAGCTTGTCGCCCGGGCGAATTTCATCTGAACGTACCAGCAACCGATAGACTCCTGACGCATCGATATAGTCACCTACCTGCTCTACGTCTATCCCCTCAAGTCGATCATCGTTGACTCTATAGACACGTCCGCGCTCGTACAGCGACTGCACCGGCAAAGCGACCACCCCGGTTTCCGGTGGTAATGTGATTTGCAGATTCACTACCCTGCCAATATCCAGCACTTCATTTTGGCTGGCAACAAAAAACGCATCGATACCGCTCTGACCAGATTTCACATCCCCTGACAGACGGTGCAACTCGAGTTGTATTTCCCTGTCATCAAGGAAACCTCTGGCATTAACCGTCACACCGTTTTCTAACTGNTACCTGATCTTGTAACCCAGGTCCGCTGGGATAGAAGTGCGCACCTCAAGGTTATCGTAATTCGCCACAATAACCAGTGCCGACCCGGCAATACTGCGGTCTCCAGGTGCCACCAGTGTGCTTATGATCCGGCCATGAAAGGGAGCTCTCAGCTTAGTCTGAGCCAGATCCAATCGAGCTTTGTCGACTAAGGCCTCAGCCTCTGCAACCGAGGCCTCGCGCTGCTTAATCACCGTGGGAAGCACCTTTAAATCTGCAAAATGCCGCTCCAGTGCAATCGCTCGCTCACTCGCTTCCCGACGCACATTGTCTAAAGCTGCATTGGATACCATCTTATTCGCATACAGATCCTGGTGACGCTGTAGTTTGGCATCCGCTATCGATTTGAGCTCTTCATGATTACCGGTGATCTTCTTCGCCAACTCAAATTCGATTATTGCAGACTCAAGTTGTGCCCTGCGATTGGCCTGCTCCGCCTGCGCGATTTTTAATGCCAACAAATATTCGTCGTCGCGCAACTTGATAATGACATCACCCTTATGGACCCAGTCCCCCTCCGATGCCAACATTTCTTCGACGGGTGCAGAAATCGAAGTTTTCAGGCTAGCCAACTGGCGACTTTCCACGCGGCCAAAGGCAATCAGGGTGGGAGCAATGCTTTGTGGTTCCACTGACTTGACCGAAACCGGCCAGGCTTTTTCAATTCTCAGCTGTGGTTCTGATTCAGGGCCTGTGGCAATAATAAGTCCCGCGACCATGACAAAAGCGCCAAGAATACTCGCGCCCAGTAGTTTGAATCGGATCAACTGCTCTACTGCCCGGTTAAGTGTCGCGCCAATTTCGTCCATGTTCATGAGTGTGCTCCAACTAAAATTTTTCCTGGTTGCAAGCCGACCTGCTTTTTGACATTTTCAATGATGATAATGAGCGATGGCACCACCAACAGGACCAACAAAGTGGCGAAAGCGAGGCCGAAACAGATGGTAATGGCGATGGGCACCATATACATCGCGAGCGTCGATGATTCAAACATCAGAGGCGTTAATCCTGAAATGGTCGTCAGTGATGTCAGGATGACAGCCCTGAATCTGGACACTGCTGCATCATTGATCGCTTCAAGCGTTTGCATACCGCTTTCCACATTCCTTCTGAAGAAGCTGATCAATACGATTGAATCGTTCACGACAATGCCCGTTAGAGAGAAAAACGCGAGCAACGACATTGCACCTATGTCGACCCCCATGACCCAATGCCCGACAATCGCTCCCGTCAGGCCTAACGGAATCGCGGTCATCACGGCCAGGGGCCAGGTATATGAGGCAAACGACCAGGCAAGAATGAGATAGATAAAGATCAACGTGAGCACCGCACCCACCGTCATTGTTTCAACAATTTGCTGATTGCGTTCGGAGGCGCCACTTAGNTCAGAAGTCAGGCCATATCTGTCTTTGATTTCCTGTAGCGCATTTTTCTCAAGATGGGCCAGAATCCTTTGCGTGTTGTTCACTTCCGAATCAACGGATGCACTGACATTCACCGAGAGAAAGCCATTATTGTGATTAATAACATCAATACCACGGCGATTGGATAGCTCAGCCACAAGCCCAAGTGCAACCCATTCACCTGCTGGCGTTTGTACCGGAAACCGCTTCAGCGAGGACAGATTTTCCCTTTCCGCATCCGGCAACATCACGGTCACCTCAAGTTCCACGTCGTCCTGATTAAAAATCTGCACAATGCGTCCGTTGTAAGCGGCACGCAGCTGTCGACCCAGGGATTGCGTCGTGATCCCAAGTGATTTACCCGAGGGCGTGATCGAAAACACAATTTGATCCTTACCGTAAGGCAGGTCATCAAAAATGTTGGAGACTCCCTCATAACTCGCCAGCGCATCGCCAAGATCATCGGCTGCACGCTTTAATGTCGGTATATCCTTGCCTCGCAGCACGAGAGAAATATCCGGCATGCCATTGTTTGCGCCACCGGCCACTTCGATTGTAAGTTGTTCGACAATCGGCAATTGTACTACCCGTTCGCGCCATTCGGTCACAAACGTTGCGGGGCTCACTGTTCTGTCTTCTTCCCAGGCATATTCGATCTCAAGGGACGCATATTGTGTGCCGTATTTTTCTTCCTGGCCCAGTTCTGCAAGGTTGTAGCTGGTGACAAACCCATTGATATTGGCCGACTCAAAGTGTTGATTGGTTTCCATGAGTGAGGCTTCAAGGTGTTGCATGAACCGCTGCCGCTGATCTTCAGTCGCATCAGCGCTGAACTCAACATTGGCCTCAAGCGTTTCGATATCCATGCCAGTGATAAAATTCACACCAACCCGGCCGCTGACCGCCAAACTAAAAGCAACAATGACACAGCCAAAAGCAATGCAAACCGTCGTACCCGGATTATTCAGTGAGCGTTTCAATAAGGGGAGATAATAATTCTCCCTGAAAGAGGCAAAACTCGCATCGAACGATTGCCTGAAGGCGCTGGGGCTTTTACCCTTCTGCTTTTCAAAACTGCGACGCAGATGCCCCGGCAAGACCAGGAAACACTCGATCAAAGAGGCGATGATCACGCACAGCATGACCGTGGGCAGTGTCACGATAAACTGACCGAGATCACCACCCGTCATCAGCAACGGGACGAAAGCTGCCATTGTTGTTAGTGACGACGTGACGACGGGTACAAACATTCGCCTGGCACCACCTGCGGCAGCCTCGGCGGGTGACTTACCTGCTTCAAACTGTGTTACTGCATCCTCACCGACTACAATGGCATCATCGACAACAATGCCCAACGCCATGACGAAGGTAATCAACGCCAAAATGTTAATGCTGCCGGCAAAGACGCCGTAGTAGATGACAGTGGCAAACAAAAAGCTGATGGGAATACCCACCATGACCCAGAAACCTACTCGCCCGTTCAAAAACAGAAACAAGGTGAGTACAACCAGGACCAGTCCAGAAAGCCCATTTTTAAAAATCATGGTCAGTTGCTGGGTGAGAAGCACCGATGCTTCCTGGTAAACATGAAGTTTGACGCCCTGTGGCAATGTTACTCTGGTCTCGGCTAACCAATCGTGGAGCATTCTGGACGATTCAATGGCGTCAGTATCGCTTAGACGAAGCAGGTTCAGGACGATTGCCGGATCACCATCGCGCATCAACATCGCTTCACCATCTTTTGCTCTTTTACTGATGGTTGATATGTCCCCCAATCGAGTCAGCCGACCATCAGGCGCCAGGGCGATCTCCAGCGCTTCGAAACCCGCGACATCCTGCTTTTGATCGAGGCTTCTTAATTGCCGTGATCCCTGGCCGCGACCGACAGTCCCGGCAGGTGTATTGCTGCTGCGACGGGCTATCTCATCGGCGACATGATCCAGTGTCATGTCCAGTTCAAGTAGTCCGGATCCGGATATCTGGATGGCAATTTCCTCATCCTGCAGCCCGTCAAATCGAATCTGATCGATACCCCTGTCCAGAAGTTCACGTTCAAAATCCCGGGCCATGCTGAACAATTCCGGTAGGCTGCCCTGACCCGTGAGCAACACCGCGGCAACATATTCATAATCGGTGCCCTTGCTGACGATGAGCGGCTCCATTTCAACCGGGAAGTTCCGGATCTGGGCAATACGCTGTTTGACTTCGTCAACCGCCAGCATCATGTCTGTTTCATGGCTGAAGTTTATGCGGATTCGACCCAGGCCACTGTAGCTGACCGACATCACCTCACGGACGCCGTTCACCGTTCGAAGTTGCTGCTCAATCGGCACGATGATCAGTTGCTCAACGTCCTCCGCTGAAGCGCCCTGCCAGGCAGCTCGTACAAAAACAATGGGCCAGTCGACCGTCGGATCAAGCTGGGTATTGATTCGATCAACCGCCCAGATACCAGACAACAGCATCATGATCATCAAAAGATTGGCAGCGACCTTATGCCGGGTAAACAAATCAATGAGTGTTGTTGATGCGGTAGTCACCTTCGCCTTTCCCCTTTTGCTGCACCATTGCGCTGCGCCTTTATGCTGTATAAATAGCACCAGCACACGGCGAGTCATCGTCGGCACTTGTTATACACAATCCGTGCCAGACACTTAACGTATTGATTTATATACGAGTTGCCCTGAACCAATGGTGAAAATCACCACATATCAGTAAATTCACTCATAGCGCGAACGCCGGGGAGGTTGGTCTGTTGTCCTTTGTCTGGGAATGATGGAACCGGTGAGTAAGGCTGTTTCAAGCAATGGCTGACAGGTAAAAATTCTCCTGATCTTCAAAAAGCCCATCGGCCCGATATCTGTCGATGGAAACATCATCAAGATTCATTTTCTTGAGAAAACCTTGTAGTAAGGGATTTTCCAGGCAGTTGCCTTCGGGCCCATCAATGATCTGAACGAAAACTCGAGTATTCAACACCTGTGATATTTGCTTATCCAGGCTTTTCTCAAGCCAGCTCACTGATCGCCCCACGTCACCTGGGAGGATCCATGCCACAAGAGGCATGTATTGTGCACCATCCAGTCTTTGGCAGAGTTGTTTCAAATGCTTGATGGTCTGATCTGTTTTTTGGTGGTCACCGGTTGCACCTTTTTCTAGGAGCCGACAACCTCGAACATCTGGTATTCAACCGCGCTTTTTAGCGCGCGCCCTTCAGCGACAACCACTATGCGATTTAACCATTTGTATCGCTCATCACCCGTTTCAAATCTTGGCTGAGTGATAAAATAAGTATCGCCAAAATCGGCATCCTTTTTGCCGGCCAGACTATCGTTGGTTTTGTCGTTAAATAGCAAAACGCCAAAGTATTGAAGATACAGGTTTGCGCCATCGTCAGTACGGAGCGTCGCCCGCACATCCAGGCGGCCCACCCCGTCAGCATCAACGGTGACCCAGTCGGCACCACTCACCAGGACCTCTCCTTTGAGTTTTTCACCTTCGAAAGTTCCGCCGGAAATATCGGCAATCATTCTATTGCCGTAGGGACCTTCGCCAACTGATACAGTTTGTCTCAGCGTGGCATACATAGTCATTAATGGTTTTAATTTCACGTTACACTCCTTGATATCACTCTGTACTTTACCGACTCCAGCACCCTGTTGGATTTACTCATCACGGCCCAGGTCGTCTTGTTTCATTCGCTGCACTTATCAGGACATATGAATCCCAATAGAAGGACAACGAAGTAAACTGCACCCAGTTACTGATACTAGCATCCAGCGTATCGCCATCTTGACCATCTGGTCTTTGACCTGGACCAAGGGATTTTCACTGGAGACATCGGACAATCTACTTTCTTGACCATAATCCTTGAGTAAACACTATGACGGACGTCGCAATAGAAAAACTTGACCTGGGCTTCGATCCTGATGCACTACGCGAACAGTATCGCATTGAGCGAGACAAACGGATTAAAGACGAGGCCAATGATCAGTATATTGAGGTAAAAGGCGACTTTTCACACTACATTGATGACCCCTATCTGGTGGAGCGGATTGAGCGCGATCCTCTTAACGATACAGTCGAGGTCATTGTCATTGGCGGCGGTTTTGGTGGGCTGTTAGCCGCAGCGAGACTGCGTGAAACTGGTATCGAAGACATCCGAATCATAGAGAAAGCCGGTGATTTTNGCGGCACCTGGTATTGGAACCGCTANCCCGGCGCAGCCTGCGATATCGAATCTTATGTGTATCTGCCACTGCTCGAAGAAGTCGGTTACATCCCGAAGAAAAGATACGCCACTGGCGCGGAGATCCTGGCCTATAGCAAACGTATTGCCGAGAAGTATGATCTTTATCGGGATGTCTGCTTTCAAACTGAAGTCACCGAGGTGCGCTGGGATGAAGACAGCACGAGTTGGAAGGTAAGCACCAATCGCGGTGATGAGATGAAAGCCAGATTCCTGGTGATGTCCAACGGCCCCTTAAACAGGCCCAAGCTTCCCGGCATACCCGGTATTGATCAATTCAAGGGACATTCTTTTCACACCAGCAGATGGGATTATGACTATACCGGTGGTGATGCCAACGGCGGACTCACGAATTTAAAGGACAAGGTTGTCGGCATCATCGGCACCGGCGCGACTGCCGTGCAATGTGTATCGCACGTGGGTGAACATGCAAAGGAACTATTTGTTTTTCAACGCANGCCCTCCTCGATTGATGAACGCAATGACCATGAAACAGACCCGGCCTGGATTGATAGCCTGGAACCCGGTTGGCATCAACATCGTATGGATAACTTTAATATCCTGGTGTCGGGGGGTATACAGGAAGAAGATCTGGTCAATGATGGCTGGACCGAAATCATCCGAAACCTTCTGATGATCGTTAAAAACGAAGATGAACCTGACCTGTCCCGTGAAGCCCTGATGGACAAGATGGAGTTGGCTGATTTCCAGAAAATGGAGCAAATACGCTCAAGAGTGAACCAGCTTGTCGCGGACGATGAAACCGCGGAGCATCTGAAACCCTATTATCGCCAGTTCTGTAAACGTCCATGTTTTCATGAGGACTATCTACCTACATACAATCGCGACAGTGTCAGTCTGATAGATACCGATGGCCATGGCGTTGAACGCATCACAGAGAAGGGCGTGATCGCAAACGGAAAGGAATACGAGGTTGATTGCCTGATTTTCGCNACAGGCTTTGAGGTCGGTACAGATTATAGTCGTCGATGCGGCTACGAAATTTACGGACGAGACAATCAATCGTTAACCGACAAATGGGCTGATGGCGCCAGGACTTTTCATGGCATGCATGTCAACGGCTTCCCCAACTGTTTCATGATGGGGCACANCCAAACCGGATTTACCGCTAATTACCCGCATGCGCTCAATGAGCAAAGCCAGCACATTGCCTATGTACTCAAGCACCTTCTGGATGGTAATCAGCGTGTAGTCGAGGCGACGGTCNAAGCCGAGGAAGAATGGGTGAAAACCATCATAGGTCTTGCGCGCATGAACGAAAAATTTCTTGCTGACTGCACACCAGGCTACTACAACAACGAGGGAAAACCGGAAGCCCGATCATTGCAGAATGCAAACTACGGTGCAGGCTCCCCCGCATTTTTTCAATTACTGGACGATTGGCGCAACGAAGGAACCCTGGAAGGCCTCGAACTTCAATAGTAGGCGCCAAGAAAGTTCGCTACCGCTATTCAACACTGATCGCCGAGTGGGGGCACAGCATCTCTGCTGAACCCGCTTGAACCAGGCGATCGACGTCGTCTTTTTCGATTTCTGCTACGAGTAATCGAGACTTGCCATCGCGTCCCTTTTCAAACACATCAATGGCGATCTCGAAGCATCGACCCTCGCCATTACATTTATCCAGATCAGTTTTGACTTTCATTATCGCTCCTCACCTTTTGAATAAACATCCACCCGAGGATAGGAAGTGCCTACAGCCTTTACAGGTCTCATTCGTGTTCGATTGACCTGCGTCAAACAATTTTGGCCTCAGAGAAACAATTGTTAGGATGTGGCGATAAAGCGAGGGTTTCTAATGAACGCACTTGAGCAAAAACCGTTTATTGTGGACATGGATTCTCATGTGATGGAACCGCCAGACCTCTGGCAGAAATATCTTGAACCACAGTATCTGGACCGGGCTATTCACATTCGAACGGCCAGTGATGGAATCGAAGAACTGGTTGTCGATAACAAGGTCTTACTGAAGGGTCGTCTTGCCTCGCTGGGTGGCGTTGAACATAACGCCGACAAGTTGTTTATCCAACCGGAAATTCCTTACATGGATGGCTGCCCGCTGGCCAGCTATGACACCCAGGCCAGGGTGGCACTACTGGACGATTGGGGCGTGGATGCGGGCGTAGTGTTTCCAACCATCGGCATCCTGTGGGACAAGCCGGAGGACCCGGAACTTGCCATGGCCTACGCACGTGCTTACAACAACTGGCAATGGGATTTCGCCTCCCCTGCCCTGGATCGCATTCTCCCTATTGCTCATATCCCCCTCTATGATGTTGATCTGGCCCTGGAAGAACTGCGTCGCTGCCTGAAACTCGGATTTAAGGGCATGTTCCTGGCCCCTGAACCTGTAGGTGGCAAACGCCCTTCACATCCTGACTTCGATCCGCTGTGGCAAGAAATGGTCGAGGTAAACCTGCCGGTCTGCGTCCACCTGATTGTGCGCTTTAACCGGTCACTCAACCTTTCTGCGACCAACTGGTGGGACAGTGAGAAAGAACCGATGAACACAGTTTTTTCTTTTGCACTAGGCGGAACCATGCAACTCATTCCCGCCACGGCCGCCCTCATCTGCGATGGCCTGTTCGACCGATTTCCAAAGCTGAAGATAGCCATCGTTGAATCAGGCGCTGGTTATGCCAGTTACCTGATGGACCGGCTGGATGAAAAGTATGAACGCTTCGGCTCGCTGGTCAATCTCAAGAAGCGGCCCAGTGACTACATGCGAGAAAACTTCTGGTTTGTCATGGACCCCTCTGAGCGATCCATTGATGCCCAGTGCGACCTGCTCGGGGAAGANCATTTCCTGTGGGGCAGCGATTATCCGCATATCGATTCTCATGCTGACGCCATTTCAGAAGTTCACAAGGCGTTAGCTCCCATGAGTGAACATCGACGGAACCTGGTGCTCGGCGGCAATGCAGTTAAGCTGTTTAACCTTTAATGATTTTGGAATCTGTGCCTTGAAACCGGCACACTTATTCCGATAAAGCTTCCACCTTCATCGACTGTTTTCCCACGTCATCTGCAATTGAATTTGGTATAAGCAACGTCAGGCTGTAGTGCGCAATTTTCCACTGTCCCGCTTCCCGAATAACAACACCGGTGCCGCGACATCTGCCGAGTTTCGCGTTCATGAGAATTTCATCGAACCAGACAGTTTCGCTATTCGGCCGCGTTTCCAGGTTTCGGCCCAGCACCCGGTAGGTCCAACCCTGACCCGCCGCAAATGCCGGTTCGGCGTAGGCTTTGAATGCAGATACTGACCATCTTTCCGATGCGTCTGTGCCTAGAAAGTATGCATCTGCAGCGAAGTGCGAAAAATAGCCTTCAAAGTCTGAGGCCGAGGCCGCCGCGTGGAAGCCATCNAGCAGTTCATTGATCTCTTCTTCGTCAGCGCCATGACCCGGCATGGGAACGAGCATCAGTATCAATAAAATAGTGCGCATCATGATAATCCTCTATCTATCCTTAAGCGCTGCGCCCTGAAACCTGGTAAGCAAATCGTCAATTTTATTTCGACCCCGAAGGTTAAGCCGTGGCAGCAAAGCGGAGAGGTGGCTTGGGATGATCAGCATGATCGGGGTAACGACTAGCGTCAGGACTGAGGCAAACGACAGGCCGTAGACAATGCTGCTGGCCAGTTTCACCCAGTAGGCAGACACCTGGCTACCATAAACAATATCGCGATTGATCAAATCAATACTAACGTTACTGGCAAGGGGCAAGAGGCCAAGAATGGTGGTGATCGTTGTTAGCAGTACTGGCCGCAATCTTTGTGCACCGGTATTGATGATCACATCCCGGATGCTCATGTCAGGATGATCACGACGAAGATAGTTAAACGTATCAATCAATACGATATTATTGTTCACGACAATGCCAGCCAGTGCCACGATGCCAATGCCGGTCAGAATGACGCTGAAAGTCTGGTCGAAAATCAGAAGCCCCAGCAATACGCCCGCAGTCGACATGACGACTGCCGTCAGAATGAGTAACGCCTGGTAGAAACTGTTGAACTGAGTCACCAGCAGGACGAACATCAGCAGCAATGCCATGAGAAAAGCCAACCCGATAAACTGAAACGATTCAGCCTGTTCCTGCGCCCTGCCGGGAAACTCGATGCGAATATCGTTTGAGAAACCGGCACTATTTATCCATTGTTGAATTTCTTTGATCTTGGTATCGGCAACGACACCGGGTTGCACATTCGCTCTTACTTGCATGACATAGTCGCCATCGACTCGCTGAATGGAATCAAGCTTGTTTTTGGCTTTGCGTTCAACAAAGTTACTGAGTGGCACTGACCCATCAGCGGTCGTCACTTTGAGTTGATCCAGAATATCCATGTTGCGATCAGACTTTGGGTATCGAAGCCGAATCTCGACTTCTTCCTCTGCGTCATCAGGTCGATACTCACCGAGATAAATACCATTAGTGACTAGCTGAACCGCCGCCCCGACCTCAGTAACAGATATGCCAAAGAGCGCGGCCCTGGCACGATCGACAACAATTTCCCATTCAATGCCCGGCAACAGACGCGTATCTTCAATGTCCCTTAAACCATCCATTTGATCGAGCTGAGCGCGCAGGCGTTCTACGGCTGGCGTCAATTCTTCCCGAAACTTCGAACCTACCTGGATTTGAATAGCCTTACCCGTTGAGGGCCCAAACTCCTGAGCTATTATTTCCGATTGAATCCCGGCAAGCGACGCCATGGCGGCTCGCGCTTCCTCTAACAATTGTTCGCCGGTCTTGCCATAACGCCGGGCGTTCTCAACATTTATCCAGATAGTGCCAATCTGATCTGCAGGCGCTGCGCTTCTGCTAAAAAATCCACCGCCAGATACCGAGGTACTGGTATACAGCGACTCTATACCCACGATGGAGATCAACTGCTGTTCTGCTTCCTCAACCAGATCACGGATTTCTTCTTTCGAGAAGTTACCCCGTGCACTCACGCTGACACTGCCGAAGGTTGGATCCGTCTGGGTAAAATAAATGAAACCCGCCCCATAGGAACCGTAAGCAGAAAAGATCAGATACAACACAATAAGAACAGACCCAAGAATGGCCAGGGGATATCTGAGCGACGTATCCAGCAATCTGGCATAGGTCCCGGTAAATCCACTGATCGTGAGCGCTTGCCCCCTTTCCAGGGCGCGCAACTGCTCCAGGGTCTGCTCATCCACGGTTCCGATCTTGCCGAAGATTGCGCCTAATGCCGGGCCAAACAACAGGGCATACAACAGCGAACCCACCAGCACAGCAAACACCGTAACCGGTAAATACAGCATGAACTTGCCAGACATGCCTGGCCAGAAAAACAGCGGCAGGAAGGCGGCTAGCGTTGTTGCTGTCGAGGCAACAACTGGCCAGAACATTCGTGTCGCTGCAGCAAGATAAGCATCGCGCTTGTCCTGTCCCTCCGCCATTTTTCGATCGGCATATTCCGTCACGACAATCGCGCCATCGATCAACATGCCAAGGCCCAGCAGCATGCCGAACATCACCATGAAATTGAAAGACATCCCAAGTCCATGAAGTACTGTCAGGGCGAACAGAAAGGAAAACGGCACAGACGCAACCACCAGCAGCCCGGACCGAAGGCCGAGTGCAGCGACAACCAGGATCATCACCAATGCCATTGCTGTCATGATGTTGCCCTGTAATTCAGTGACCTGTTGTTCAGCAAAGGGGGCCTGGTCCTGGCTATAGGTCAATGTCAATCCCGCCGGAAATCTCTCTTTCTCGCGCTCGACAAACGCACGTATCTTCTTGTTCATATCGATGATGTTGGTATCCGGGCGCCGCAGGACTTCAACCGATATTGCGGGTTCACCGTTCACACGGCTGTAACTCTGACGATCCTTGAAGGTGCGTTGCACCGTCGCAATCTTGTCGAGGGTCACCACGGTATCCGACGTCGATTTGATCGGCAGGTTATAAACATCTTCGCGGGTTTCAATTAAACCCGGCACCTTGACGGCGAAGCGTCCCCTGCCCGTATCCATTGCGCCAGCGGCAATCAGACGATTGTTATTGATGACTGTGCTGAACAACTCCTGCTGCGATATCTGGTAATATTCCAGTTGGGTCGGATCAATGAGCGCCTCAAGCAGCTCTTCACGATGACCACGCAGGTTAGCTTCTGATACTTCCGACAGGCCTTCGAGCCCTTTCTTCAAACGAAGTGCTATTCGATAGATCGTCCGTTCCGGAATGGTATCCGAGGCCAGACTGATCACGATAACGGGAAAATCGGTGAACGTGACGGATTGGATCAGGGGTTCTTCAGTTGTGCCAGGTAATTCTGCCTGGGCTCGATCCACGGCGGCTCTTACTTCCGTCAATGCCACATCAGGGTCATAGTCCACGTCAAACTCAAGCACGAAGCTGGCCAGACCTTCCCTGGCATAGCTGGTGACTTCTTCTATACCTTCGAGCNCACGCACCTCTGTCTCTACGGGGCGAACAATCAATCGGTCAGCATCTTCCGGCGAGATACCCGGGTGAGGAATAGTCACCATCACAATCGGGATGGTGATATCCGGGTCAGTTTCCACCGTGATCGTGGCCCGCGCCACCATTCCTGCGATCAGGACCATCGCCAGGATTGACAGAGTGGTACGACTCCTATCTATTGCTGCCGCCAGCAGACTGTTCATGATGCGGGTTCAACCACTGGATCAACCCGTTGACCGTCGAACACCAACTCCTGGCCGAGGGTGATCAGTTTTATCGCATCAGGAAGACCGGTAAGCCATACACCCTCTTCGGTATCGCTGACAATTTCCACTTCAATGAATTGCACCGTGTCCGTGCCGTCNAAAATCTTGATCCCGATGGCGCCGGAATCAGACAATGACAATAGCGCAGCTGAAACGAGATGAGCATTGATCTGTGCCCTGGGTAGTATCACCTCGGCTGACAAGCCGTCACGCAATTGGTAATCAGCATTTTCAATTTCGACTTCAATTCGATAGGTTCGCGTGACCGTTTCTGCCGAGTGGCTGATATAGCTGATTCGTCCTTCTATTTCTACATGATTACTGAATATCGCTTTGGCGGTCTGACCGAGAACAAGCTCACTGACTTCTTTTTCACTGACATGAGCCACAATCAACAGCGGGTCGGGATCAAGCACTTCTGCACACACTGAGCCTCGCTGCAGAAAGTCGCCTATATTTACCGGACGTTCCTGCAGAATACCTTTGAACGGCGCCCGGATAGCGCGGTAACCAAGATCCAATGCGCGAGTTCTCTGCTCTGCCTGGGCGTTTATCAGGTCGACCTTGGCACTGGCAATATTGACCTCAGACTGATAACCCTGCCTTGATAGTTTTAGCGCGCCTTCGTGCTCGAGTTCCGCATGTTCGACAGAAGCCTCTGCTTTACGCAGCTTGATGTCGCGATCCTCCATCGACAACAAGCAGATGAGCGCACCCTTTTCGACGACTTCGCCTTTCTCCACCGGCAGCTTGATGACACGCCCGGTTGTTTCAGCTTTTATTTGTACAGACCTTTTTACCTGCGTCTTACCGCTGGCAACCAATTGGATGGTATGCGGGGTTGAATTCAGCTTTTGTGTCCTGACACGAATCAGTTCGACGGATGCCGCACCTACAGAGGCTGATGATTTCCAGGATTCGTCATCATTGCCAAATTGACCGGATGCAAGCCATCCGATCAGCACAACCGCGATAACCAATGCCGTTACATATGTGGGTTTCACTACTCTCCCCTGTCGACGCGACCCCTTGGTCGGCGTGGGCCTGCATTTTACTGGATAAACAANGATATTCCATGACAGTTCTGCCACCCCGACGGTCTCGCGGATGTCGCTGGGAAAACAGAATCAAGGCGGTTGAAACAAATCAGTCTACGCTGGTAGAATGAGATTAGGTGTCAGCTAGTGTGCATTATCATTTATCTGTCGTTAAGACGAAGTGCTAAATGAATCGATGTATGGCCTTAAAAATATGAGTACCCCTGTTCGCTCAAACGAACATTCTGGAGGCAGTATGAAGACACTAAGGCATTATTTTATTAGTGATGATCTCGACGATCTGGACCTGCTGGAAGACCAGTTGGAACACAACGGGATCGACAGCCCACGAATCCACGTATTAAGTAACGACACGGTTGGTGTAGCCAATCATGTCCATCTGCACGCAGTACAATCAATATTTAAGCGCGATGTTATTCATTCCTTCGAAGTCGGCGCCGCCGTCGGTTTGCTAGGCGTCTGCCTGGTACTAGGCGTTACCTACATGCTGGATTTACCAGATAACGTCATCGGTTGGACCCCGTATATTTTTCTGTCGGTGGTCGTCATGGGTTTTTGTACCTGGGAAGGCGGCCTGATTGGTATGCAAAAACCAAATTTCCACTTCAAGAGGTTCGAGAAGGCTTTGGACGAGGGCAAGCATGTGTTCATCATTGACCTGGATCCGGATCAGGAAATAAATCTAGCCGCTGCGCTGAAAGATCATCCGAAGCTCCTTGAAGCCGCAACGGAAGTGGGTAGTCCACACTGGATACTGGCGTCGCTGCATTGGCTGGATGCTTTTATCGATCGGAATTTGTTCAGCCACGCTCANCAGCGACCGCACTAGTATTTGCCTGTCGTTTTACTGATCCATTGTTCGTCCGGTTAAATTAACCGGACGAGCCGCAAGCGAGGTGCTGACACTCTCAACGTAGCTTCATATCAGGCGTTACCCGGTCTACTTCAAACTGCAGCGGATGATATAACCAGGTAAGCATGATCAGCCAGCAGGCCGAGGAAAAGCATCATCAGGTAAAAAATCGAGTAACGGAAAGTCTTAATCGCTGCGCCTTTATGGCCCATAAACAGTCTAATAGACCAGCCAATAAATCCGGTGCCGAGAACGAGTGCCGTTGCCAAATAAACAACACCGCTCATGCCGATCACAAACGGTATCACCGTGACCCCCACTAGCAGGAATGTGTAGCCTAATATGTAATATTTGGTGATGAGTTCACCGTGGGTAACAGGCAACATCGGGATGCCGACTTTTGCGTACTCTTCTTTACGGTCCAGCGCCAGCGCCCAAAAATGCGGCGGCGTCCAGGTAAAGATGATCATGACCAACAATAATCCACCGGCATCAATCTGATTGGTCACAGCTGTCCAGCCAAACAATGGCGGCGCCGCGCCGAACAAGCCACCAATGACAATATTCTGGGGAGTCGCGCGTTTCAAATAGGCCGAATAAATTATCCCATAACCAATCCAGGACCCGAGATTAAGCCAGGCTGTGAGAGGGTTAACGAACAGCACAAGTATTGACATGCCTGCGACACCAATTACCGCCGAAAATACGATGCCAGACGATCTACTCACTCTTCCCTGGGCAATTGGTCGTTGCGCCGTTCGCGCCATATTGATATCAATTTGAGCATCGATAATATGATTAACACTGGCCGCCGAACCAGCTACCAACGCGATCCCAAGGTTGGTAAACAACAAGAGATCCAGAGATATCATTGATTCCGTTGCAAGAAACATCCCAACGGTTGCACAAAGGAGCATCAAGGCAACTACCCTTGGCTTGCAAAGCTCCAAATAGTCTCGCCAGGAAGCACGGTAGGAAGCAGCAGTGATGTTCAATTCAAGCTCTTGATTCGACATGAAGGACAGCTAGGGAAGCGCTGATTAATTGGATTTTTTCGTGAGGACAAGGCGAATTCGCACGGAGATTAGAGTACGGATTCAACGCGGTCATCGCGGAAAAAGTGATGCGGCACACCGATATTAATCAGAGGTTCCCTACGAGAAAAACGTCAACCGTGTAAAGAAAGTATAATCAGCTTCAAGGGACATCAGACAGATTAGTACTAATATGACTAAAGGCGGACACAGGATCGCGAACGCCAACGCCAATCTCTCCCAGGCCATATGCATGAAAATCGCGACGATAAACCCGGCCTTGAGAAACATGAAGATGAGAATCAGGGTCCATCTGAGATAACTCTGAAAGCCCATGTAATCTACCATGTACGATAGCGTGCTCAGCACGAACAGGAGAAACCAGATCTTTAGGTAGATACCAATTGGATGGGCTACACCCTGTGTTGATTCCATAATTCCTCACCAAAGATAAAATAATGCGAATATAAATACCCAGACCAGATCAACGAAGTGCCAATATAGACCCGCAATCTCCACAGCTTCATAGTTGCCTGAATCGTCATAGTGTCCACGCCAGACCTTGGACGCAATGAACGTGAGGTAAATCACCCCCCCAGTCACATGCAATCCGTGAAAACCTGTGATCATAAAAAAGCAGGCGCCAAATTGCGCCGCCCCCATCGGATTTCCCCAGGGACGTACGCCCTCCTCAAAAATGAGTTTTGACCATTCGAACACCTGCATGCCGACAAAACTGACACCAAACGCTGCCGTTACCAGCATGAGCACAGCAGTNGTTACGCGATCTTTGCGGTAGCCGAAATTTACCGCCATGGCCATGGTGCCGCTACTGCTAATCAGGATGAACGTCATAATCGCTATCAGGACCAGCGGTATGTGGTTGCCGAAAATCGTCAGCGCGAATACTTCACTAGGATTTGGCCAGGGTACCGTGGTGGTACTTCTTACATGCATGTATGAAGTTAAGAAGCAGGAAAAAATAAAAGTATCACTCAGCAGGAAAATCCACATCATGGCTTTTCCCCAGGGAACCTGGAAAGCCTGTTTATCGGCGGACCAGTCGTCCACAACGCCAGGCAATCCTTCAGCGAAGGCTGGTTCGGCTAAATTCCCCATATCAGTCATAACACTAATTCCCGGTTAGGTGGACAAGAGCATGCCAAATAAAACAATCCAGACGGCAAGCAGGTAATGCCAATAGGTCCTGCACAGTTCTACGCTTAAACGGATGTCTTCCAGTTCGACACCAGCCAACACTCGCAGCGTCGTTCTTGACCAGACCCACAAACCACCGAGCAAATGCAAGCCATGCAAAGCAGTAAACAGATAGAAAAAAGCGTTTGCCGGGTTGGATGTAAGGTAGTAACCGGCGTCATGGAGTTCTCCCCAGGCCACCAGCTGCCCATAAATAAACGCAACAGTAAAGAGTCCTGTTGCAAACAGGGAAATTAGAACTCTGCGGAGGTTTTCGCTGNCCGCTGCCCTGGCGGCAGAATGTATGGAGACACTACCGAGGACAAGCAACCCGGTATTAAACCAAAGCAGGTCCGGCTCGATCAGCGGACTCCAGTCGGACAACTCCATGCGTAAAAAATAGGCACTGATGAACAATGCGAAAATACTGGTCACCACCGCAAGGAAAAATGTCAGACCTGTTTTTGCAGACGATGACACGGCACCTATCTCATCTCTTGTATCAACCTCTGCCCCTTGGGTAGTCCAGGGTTTTTCAAGTACTCGCTGGCGCCATAACCACCAATAGGCGAAACCCAGCATTGCGAAAATAAAAACGACAATAACGGTCATCGCTAACTAGCCGCCATTTCCGTTTCCGAGGGTGGTTCGTTTTGAGGAATAAAATCCCTTTCCGCCCCGGGAACGCTATAGTCATAAGCCCACCGATAGAC
>JGI26061J44794_1000067_pt1 | contig 45740 bp, 43 predicted proteins | sample MarorgKNORR_S2LV_5_FD_44794 | JGI IMG/M metagenome (IMG submission 44794) | reverse complement strand
TTTTGGAAAACCGACTCTGTTGGAACAGCGCCAGGAAAAACTCGATGCACTGGAAGTGTTTATGGACAATATTGCACCCGGTAGATGGGATCTTTTAAGGGAAACCAACGACAAGGAAATAGAGGGGTAATCCCCCCATTAATAATATTCTTGGATTCAACGAGTCGAAGCCTGACTGAGGAGTTGAAGATTGACCAGTCATTCCTGGTGGACCTGCCTCAAAATACTGAGGACGCGGCGATGTCCGCGCTGTCATCGCCCTGGCTCACGGTCTGGATTTGTCGGTCACCGCAGAGGGAGTAAAAACCCAGGATCAAATCGATTACCTCCGAGAACACGGCTGTGAGCTACTCCAGGGATATTTCTTTAGCAAGCCTCTACCCTTCGCAGAGTTCCCAGAGTTTTATCGGAATCACAAAGCTGCCTATAGGGAACGCCTGTCGACGGCTGGCCTAATTGACCTTCACTTTGTTGAAAACCGGTGGTCGTTTTTCCAGAAACGACTTTACGCCTTCTTTAAAATCATCCCGCTTCAGGCTTTCCCTCATCCATTGATTGGATTCGGTCATGGCTTCACCCAGTGGCATGTTGAGGTGACGGTAGACCTGCTGCTTCATCACCATGAGTGAAGTCGGGGAACAATTAGCCGCAAGATCAGCGATATAGGCCCGGGCGCCAGCAACGAGTTCGTCCTGCGGAAAAATACGATCAATGAGCCCCAGTTCCTTCGCTTCATCAACACCCACCTTCCTGGAACTCCAGAGAATATCCAGCGCTCTTGCGGGGCCAATCAATCTCGGCAGAATCCAGCTTTGTCCGTGTTCAGCAATTAACCCTCGCTGGGAGAACGCCGTCAGAAATTTTGTATTTTCAGAACCGAACCGCAGATCACAGAGCAGCGCGATAGACATACCCAGACCCGCACAAGCGCCGTTGACGGCGGCGATGATCGGTTTTCGGATTGACATAATGTAGGTGAAAGAAACCGCGAAGTTTTCACCCATGGATTTGTCCCCTGGGTCTGCATCGAGTTTCCTGGCTTCGACCCCACCACTCAAATCACCACCGGATGCCTGGGAATCGAGCGCATTCATGTCCATTCCTGCGCAAAAGCCCCTCCCTTCACCCGTGAGCACGATGCCCACTACCGATTCATCCTGTTCCGCCTGGGCCAGCGCATGCTTGAATTCTTCCATCATGTTGTTGGTCAGCGCATTTAATGCAGCGGGTCTATTTAACGTAATAACGGCAGCTGGCCCGTCAACTTCGTATTTTATTTCTTCGTACATAATTCAGGTCCTTTCTATTTACCGGTAAATGTTGGTTCTCTCTTTTCAAGGAAACTGGCAACACCTTCTTTATGGTCTTCGGTCTGGAATAAAACGCCAAGGGTTTGCGCGACCCAGTTACCAACTTCCTCATAATCTCCATAGTATGAACGCCGCAATCCTTCTTTCAGGTAACGCACAGCTAAAGGTGGATTGTTGGCGATTTTTGTTGCGAGGATTCTTGCTTCCTCCAGCAATTGATCCGCCGGTACCACGCTCATCACGAGCCCGAGTTCGAGCGCTCGCTCGGCGCTAATGATCTCACCCGTAAACAACAGTTCCGCCGCACGTGATGGCCCAATGATTTTGGGTAACCTGACCATACCACCGACATCAGCGACCAGGCCTCTTTTCACGAACAGTTCGCCGAATTTAGCCTTCTCTGACGCAATTCGAAAATCCGCCAGCAATGACATATCCATCCCCCAGCCGACAGCAGCCCCGTTGACTGCAGCAATAATGGGTCTATCACAGTCCAGAATCGCTCTTGCGGCAGGCGTGGTGCCGGGTCGCACTTGCCGTAATCGTTTACCGCCACCACCCGCCGCCATGATCTCTCGCACGTCGTCGCCAGAACAAAAAGCGCGACCTGCGCCGGTCAGGATAATGCAACGAACATCGGCATCTTTTTGCAGATCAAGAAAGATACTCTCTAGCTCTGCATAGGCTTGCCAGTTCAGCGCGTTCATTATCTCTGGCCGGTTTAATGTTACCGTTGCGATATGATCGGACACTTCCAGAATCATGCATTCATAGTCAGACATGTAGGGCTCCCTTATTTTTAGTAACAATGTTATCAGTAACAATGTTTTCAGAGACGATGGTTCCAGTTACGATAATGGTTTAAGTCACGCTTTTGAAGCTGCATAGCGTGATTGTATAAAGCCACTGAATCGCAAGCATCAGGAATCATCTTGAATAAACTGTTAATGACCTGGGTACTTCTTGCCTGCTCATCCAATCTTCTGGCACAGGACCCTGCCGTCTCCGATGAATCTCTATTCAAAAGAGTCGCGCAGATCCTCGAAAATACACCTCTCATAGATGGCCACAATGATCTCCCCGGGGTTTACGCTCGAAGAGTTCAGGGGCATCTGGATCTTATGCCGTTCCATGAAGATCTGAGTGTTATCCAGCAACCCACTCACACGGATCTTCAGAGGCTCAGACAAGGCATGATGGGGGGACAGTTCTGGTCCGTTTACATTCCCATTGCTGCCTACCCCGGTGAACCCGGCGCAGCTTCGCGGGTAATGCGGCAAATCGATTTGGTCCACCGCCTTATCTACAAATACCCTGACGATCTTGAGCTAGCATTGACCAGCACCGATATCATTCGGATTCACGGGCAGGGAAAGATTGCTTCGCTGATGGGTATTGAAGGCGGGCACGCGATAGAAAACTCTCTATCCACCTTGCGATTGCTGTACGCCTCTGGTGCCCGATATATGACACTGACCCACTCCAAAGGGTTGCGATGGGCCGACTCCGCTACCGATGAAAATCGGGTCGGTGGCCTGACAAAGTTTGGCGTGGAAGTGGTCAAAGAAATGAACCGTCTTGGAATGCTGGTTGATTTGTCTCATGTGTCCGCAAACACCATGCATGATGCGCTGGATGCCTCAGTGGCGCCGGTCATATTTTCTCACTCCAGTGCATTCGGGCTTACCGCGCACAAGAGAAACATTCCTGATGACGTCCTGGCACGATTGGCAACGAATCGAGGGATCGCCATGGTGACTTTCTTTCCATCNTACGTGTCAGAGGAAGTTCGCGTCGCCTGGGCCAGGTTGAGAGAAGAAATAAATAAAACAACTTCAGACCCGGNGGAACAACGTAAACTTTTCCTGGCATCAGGCCATGACCTCCCCAGACCAACACTGTCTCAGGTTGCAGATCATATCGACTATATACGCAACAAAATCGGTATAGAGCACATAGGTCTCGGCGGTGATTATGACGGTATGCCGCCGCCACCCATCGGGCTGGAAGATGTCTCAACTTACCCTGCCCTGTTTGTTGAACTGTTGAAAAGAGGATACACGGACGATGAAGTTGCAAAAATTGCGGGTAAGAATCTGTTACGTGTCATGCACGCAGTTGAAACCATCGCAGCGGCAGAACAACGCAAACGCCCGCCTTCGGACGCCTTGATCGAGGAGATAGATGGGGCACTCGATGAGGGAACCTCTGATTAAGAGGTTCCTCAGGACAGGTGATATTTAGAAGGTCCCGTCTTGCGGGTTAAAGACCCTATCGATACAGTCATGGGAAGAGAATTTTGGAGTTCTGCATCGTGGCAAAAACCGAACACCATCCGAATGGGTTAATTCACTACAATCCGCAACTGAGCTTCCGTGGCTATACCTTGTTTACAGCGCTCGGAACAAAAGCGTACCTGATGGACATGAAAGGCCAATTTGTTCATGAGTGGAAACACGAGCGGGGCATCACCAATGCGGAGTTGTTACCCAATGGCAATCTGATTGCGATGGCAATGCCTTCACCTGAGGTGGAAGGCCAAAAAGGTCTCAATGGACAGGCTGCTGCCTGTTTTGAACTTGACTGGGACAGCCAGCTTGTCTGGCAGCATGAAGACCCNTGGATGCATCACGATTACCAGCGACTACCTAACGGCAACACGCTCATTATTACCTGGGAGCAAATGCCAAAATCAATAACACGACGAGTCAAAGGCGGTTATCACGGCGAAGACGCAGACCCAACTGAAATGTTGGGTGATGTGGTTATCGAGGTAACGCCGGACGGGTTGATCAAACGCAGATGGCAATCCTGGGATCATCTGGATCCGAAAATCGATATTATCTGCCCATTGGATGAACGTCGGGAATGGGGTCATGCCAATTCAATCTCCCTGTCGCCCAAAGGTAACTGGGTCATCAGTTTTCGGCGAACCAGTACAGTCATCCAGGTGGCACCCAGGTCGGGGAAAATCAAATGGCGCTTTACCGACGACTTCGTGAGTCATCAACATGATGCGAAATTCACAACAACTGGCACCATGACGATTTTTGACAATGGCGCTCACAGGAAAGGCATTGAGTATTCACGGGCGATAGAAATTGACCCAAGAACGAAGAAAGTCATTTGGGAGTACGCAGACAACCCGCCGTTCACCCTGTATACATTAATGGGAGGATGCGTTGATCGATTGCCTAACGGCAATACACTGATCACAGAAACTGCCAAGGGACATTTACTAGAGGTCACCCACGACAAGAAAGTCGTGTGGGAATATATCAATCCCTTCTTTACCGCGAACCCCAGACTCGGCGGAAGAATCAATATGGTGTTCCGGGCGCATCGATACAGCGCAGGTCATGCGGCTTTTAAGGGCAAGGATCTGGACCCCAACCGACTCGTTAACCTGAATCGACTCTATGGACCGGACGCTGTCTAGGCGGCCAACAATGTTTCCGGTGAAACGAACTTCAAACCGTGCGCTTCGCTCACCTGCTGGTTAGTCACGTTACCGTGGTAAACATTCAGGCCGTGTAGCAGATGATCATTCGATCTCATGGCGCCCTCTGCGCCCTGATCCGCTAACTGCAATACGAACGGCAGGGTAGCGTTGTTAAGCGCAGCAGCCGAGGTTCTGGCTACTGCACCCGGCATGTTCGCCACGCAGTAGTGCACAATCCCATCGACAATATAGGTTGGGTCATCATGAGTGGTGGCCCTGGAAGTCTCAAAACAGCCTCCCTGGTCGATCGCCACATCAACCAGCACTGAACCCTTTTTCATGTTCCTGACCAAATCTGCGGAGATCAGTTTTGGTGCCGAAGCACCGGGTACCAATACTGCGCCAATGACCAGATCCGCGGCGAGCACTTCCTGGCTGATCGAGTCCCGGGTTGAGTAAAGCGTCTGAACGCGTTGGCCAAAACGGATATCAATATCGCGCAATACATCGAGAGACTTATCGACTATGGTGACATTGGCGCCAAGACCAATGGCCATTTGCGCTGCATTTTGTCCGACAACACCCCCTCCAAGAATCAGTACTCTGGCCTGATGGGTGCCAGGCACACCGCCTAACAACATGCCGCTGCCACCGTGAGATTTCTCAAGGCACATGGCGCCAGCCTGTACCGACATCCGTCCGGCAACTTCCGACATAGGCGCAAGCAACGGTAATCGCCCACGAGCGTCAGTGACGGTCTCGTAGGCAATACAAGTGGCGCCACTTTGAATGAGGCCCTTCGTCTGGGGTAGATCCGGCGCAAGATGCAGATAGGCAAACAAGGTCTGTGATTCATGCAGCATTTCAAGCTCACCGGCCTGGGGTTCCTTGACCTTAATCACCATGGCGGCGCGATCAAACACCTCCCTGGCTGTCGGAATAATCTCTGCACCTGCCTGCCTGTAAGCATCGTTATCAAAGCCAATGGCGGACCCGGCATCGGATTCAACGATGACTTGATGACCATGGTGGACAAGCTCGCGTACTCCGGCGGGTAGAAGACCCACCCGGTATTCGTGATTCTTTATTTCTCTGGGAACGCCAACTAGCATGGAAACCTCCTGTTGAAGATTCGTTCTCGGCAATGGTATGCGATACCTGTATACCCGGAGTATAGGGAAACTGTCATCAGCGAATCTAACTTTATTTCGTGATTATTCAGAGTAAACTGAGGAAATACGGGCAAAAATTAGGTTTTATTATGGATATTTCTGGCATTAAACAGGGTAAATCACTAGACCGAATTGATCTTAGAATCCTCGATGAGCTACAGACCAACGCACGCATCACGATCACTGATTTATCTCAAAGTATCGGCTTGAGCGCAACGCCATGTTCAGAAAGGGTTAAAGCGCTTGAACGGCTAGGCTACATAGAATCTTACGGTGCAAAACTGAATCCGCAGCTACTCGATCTCGGACTGCTGGTATTTGTGGAAATTACACTGACACGAACATCAGCCGATGTGTTTGCTGAGTTCAGTGAGGCCGCGGTCAAGTTACCTCAGGTGTTGGAATGCCATCTGGTCTCCGGCAACTTTGATTATCTGCTGAAAGCAAGAGTGGCAGACATAGCCGCTTATAGAAAACTGTTAGGGGAAACCTTGCTAACATTACCAAGCGTCAGTGGTTCCAGAACCTATGTGGTCATGGAAGAAGTCAAAGAAGCCCAGGCGCTGCCGCTAAAATTGTAAACCAATATGCCCTACATCGAACACAGATACGGAAGAACCCACTATCAAACCCGCGGATCAAAAAGATCCAGCGGACTACCCATAGTCTGCCTGCATGGAGGCCCTGGTGGCCACAGCCGGTATATGACCGATTTGTTCCAACTCTCAGATGAACGCAGGGTTTTCCTTTACGATCAAATTGGCGGCGGGCGCAGCTCTGCCACCAAACCAAAACGCTGGACCATACCTGCCTTTGTTGCCGAGTTAACATTATTGGTTAATGCCTGGGGGCTCGAGCAATTTCATTTGTTCGGGGGCTCATGGGGAACAACCCTGGCGCTGGAATATTACTTAAGTGGAAGAAAAAGTGCCCGTAAAAGTGNCCGTAACAACCAGCGNGTTGCTTCACTGCTGTTCCAATCACCGATGTTCTCAACCTCGGACTGGGAGAAAGACGCAAACAAACTCATTCGAGGCTTGCCAGCCACTGAGCGCAAAATCATTCGCTATTGCCATGAAATCGGTGCAACCGATTCGAAAGTCTATAAAGACGCAATGACAGCCTACTATGCAAAACATGTTTGCCGAAACAAAGCCAAGGCCAAACGTTCTGCACAGACAAAGAACCCGAACGGCAATAAAATTTATGAATATATGTGGGGAGTGTCAGAATTCCACGCAACCGGCACACTAAAAAACTACAGCAATGTTCGTTCACTTCGCCATATTAAATGCCCAACTCTGTTCGTCTGCGGTGAATACGACGAGGCGCAACCGGCAACTGCAAGGCGTTACGCCCGGGCTGTGCCCTCTGCCCAGTTTATCCAGATAGAAAACGCCTCACATGCCATATTGGCCGAGAAGCCAAAGCAACTGGTGAAAACTATTCGATCCTTCCTCGCCCGCATTGAACGCGATTCATAACACCAGGCTTAAACAGCTACAGGCAGGCACTTGCTCTTAATTTTAAACTACTGTATATATAAACAGTATTCTGTATCGGGTATCGATCATGGGGGAGACCCCTTCAAACAAATCTGCCGACCAGCCTCTTGACTCTCTGCTGCAATCAGCAGGGCTCTGGCGAGCGTCCAGTATCGACTGCCACGTCAAAACAAACTGTAGCAGCGGTTTCTCTCAACTTGATCAGGAGTTACCGGGTTCAGGTTGGCCAAGTGACGGCATAACGGAAATTCTTCACGATCAATCCGGTATCGGAGAGTTTCGTTTACTGGGCCCTGCGCTAGCCCGGCTTAGCCAGAGCCAGAACAGATGGCTGCATCTCGTAAGCCCTCCCTACATCCCCTACCCTCCGGCACTCTTGCAAGCGGGTATCGACCTGACACGCATTATCGTAAGCCAGCCGAAAACGCTTAAAGACTATTTGTGGGTACTTGAGAAATCACTGTCATCACAAAGTTGCAGTGCGGTGATCGCCTGGCCGGCCAAAATTCATAACAAACAGATCAGGCGACTACAGCTAGCCAGTAAAGAAGGCAATTGCTGGGGAATATTGTTTCGATCAGAAAAGATGTCAGCCGACTCCTCGCCTGCTGAACTCAGAATCCGACTCCGGCCGGCGGCCCGAATTAAGGACAGCAGCGCTGTTTCACTAAAAATTTTGAAACGCCGGGGTAAATGGGAAAGCGATGACATCAATATCGAGTTCAGCGACCAACTGCAAAGGCCCATGCCAGGCTTCAATGAAATGATCGTCAGGGATTTGGGTGAAAGCAGCATGGTTCACGGCAGCCTCAGAGATGAAGAAGAAAATTTTTACCCTGGCCCCACTACCCCTGACCCGGCCTATGAATACCAATAACGGTATCTGGCTTTGCCTGCACTTTTCCCAGCTACCGATAGAGGTTTTCGACCGCCATCAGCAGGAAAAACCCGTCGTTATCATTAGCAGACAGCGCGTGGTCTATATGAACGTGTCCGCGCAAAAACTGGGTATCACACCGGGCAGTAGCATGAATACGGCTTACACCATCAGCGAACAGGTCGTGAGTTTCGAGCGAGACGAAGAAAAAGAGCTCGCCACATTATCCCAGCTCGCACAATGGGCCTATCAATTCAGCCCCAACGTTTCTATAAAGGTGCCGCACAGTATATTGCTGGATATCACTGGATGCCTTAAGCTGTTCCGAGGAATAAAAAACCTGAAAGCTACAATATCAGAAGGATTGAACCGACTCGGATTCACCGCCGCAACCGGCATCAACGGAACACCAATGTCGGCGCTTTGTTTTGCAGAATCGGGTTTTGCAGAATCAGGTGCTGAGAAGGCGAGTATCGAAATCATCCATTCAGACAGAGTGGCGGATTCGCTACACCCTATTCCTATTCAGTTCCTTCGTATCGATGAGCACATCCAAAATACCTTGCATCAGATGGGTATCAGCCGCTGCCAGCAACTTTTTGAATTACCGATCGATGGATTGAATCGTCGATTCGGAATATTTTTTACGGACTACCTGCAACGATTAACAGGCGAAAAGCCGGATCCGCAAAAGTTCGTGGCAGACAAACCTCGCTTCCGCAGTGATGTGACCTTCCTTTCCGATGTCACCAATACCCAATCGCTGGTTTTCCCCATGAAGCGCTTGCTTGGGGAACTGCAGGATTTTTTAATCGGCCGACAACTTCTCGTCAATCAATTCAGGTTCAAATTGTCCCATCGCAACCATTCCCCAAAAGAGTTCACGATTTTTCTTGCCAACCCTGACAATGATGCCCAGATGTTCCTGATACTGAGCCAGTTACAATTAGATAAGGTCGGGGGTATGCCGGAAATCGACAACGTCAGCCTTGCCGCGGGTATCTTTTTCGAGGCCGAGGCGGATTCCGGTGACCTGTTTCATGGCACGCAGTTCAAACAAAAAGATGGCAGAACACACAGTAAGGCAGAAGAAGCCCGGGCCGTGCGCCTGATAAACATGATGACTGCCCGTCTCGGACCGCAAGCCTGTTTTGGTCTTTCACTTGCCAATGACCATCGCCCGGAGTTCGCCTGGAAACCCGTAACCATGGCCACGAAGGATTGCTGGCATGACGATCAACCGTCAGGTAACGCCCGGCCGCTTTATTTGTTACCAACTCCAAAATTTTTGTCTCCTGATGTACCCTACCTTTCAGGTAAGCTGGAACTGTTACAAGGGCCAGAGCGGATTGATTTCGGTTGGTGGGACAACAAGGGCATCGCCCGGGACTATTACATTGCCCAGCATCATTCAGGTGCGCTCTATTGGATTTACCAACATTTACATGACCGTAGCTGGTATCTGCATGGTATATTTTCCTGACCAATATAGCGTTCCAACGGAGAACACAATGTCTGAAATCTATGACCTTGAAATGGCATCGATCACGGGTGACCCTATTTCTTTTTCCGACTACCGGGAACAGGCTTTACTCATTGTCAATCTCGCCAGCCAGTGAGGCTTAACCCCCCAGTACACAGGTCTGTGTGCATTACAAAATGATCATGATGATCTACTGGTACTTGGTTTTCCCTGCAACCAGTTCGGCGCCCAGGAACCTGGGACCGACGAAGAAATTCTGGAATTCGCGAAAAGTAAATACGCGATCAATTTTCAGTTGTTTTCAAAAATAGAAGTGAACGGTGACGGAGCCTGCGATCTTTATAAATTACTGAAATCCGAAAAAGCCAATCCTGACGGGAATCCCGATATTGGCTGGAACTTCACAAAGTTTCTGGTGGGTAAAAACGGTGAGGTCCTGGCTCGATTCGAACCCACTGTTACGCCGGAAGCGATCGCGGAGCAATTAGCTTCGCATCTGTAAAACTTCTCATCTGTATAAGAAGTGCCGTGGCAGTACAGCGAATCTGTCCACCGCATTCGATTCGCATACCCTGATCACTTATCGGTGATCAGGATCTACCGGGTAGATATCTCCCTCAAATACCGTTGCCTTGACCTTTGCCTCTTTCAAGGCATCTTCGCCGCCTTCAATAGGATCTGTATCGATCACCGTGAAGTCAGCCCGCTTACCTGCCCGGATGCTGCCTATCTCGTCTTCCATCCCGAGTATTTTCACGGCATCAATAGTAATCGCCTTTAACGCGTCTATCACTGATAAGGATTCCTCAATGCCAGCAATATTGCCTGCGGCATTCTGCCGGCTGCAGGCAATCCAGGCGTTTTTTAAAGGCGTTGCAGGCGCCATCGGGAAGTCCGAGTGCAATGCTACTGTCACATCATTGGCGACGCAGGTCCCCAGCCGGGACATGGTATAAGCCCGCTCAAAGCTAACCGCATGGGTCGCATAACGCTCACTCAATTCGAACAGATAATAAACGTTGGCTGAGACCATCGCCCCCAGTGCCTTGATCCTTTCCACCTGCTCAGGGGTCGAATATCCAAAATGTTCGATGGTGTAACCATGATTAAATCGGGGCTTCTCAGATTGCAGCTTCGCCAGGGTATCAAGTGCGAGTTCCAGGCCGAGGTCCCCCGTACAATGGATATGAATAGCAAAATCAGCCTGCCAGTATTCACGGGCAATCGACTCAAACTCTTCCGGGGCTATCAGCCATTCGCCGTGATGGCCATCGATATAACCCGGATCCTGCAACATCGCCAATTGTGAGAAGAAGGCGCCGTCGGTAAACATCTTGATACGTCGACTGTGGCGGATTCGTTTCGTGTCGGTACCGATAGTTCATTCACATGGGCAATGACTTGGCCGTGACCACCCATCCGACTGGCAGCAACCTGTGCGTGGGGAACGCCGAGTACCCGAAACGGTACGTCATCGCGATCCAATACTTTTCTGCCGAGATCCCGCTCCATCTCATAATCGAACAGGCCGACAGCCACTGCTGTACCTTCGGGCCAGGAAGGATTCATGGTGATGATACGTCTTGCCTTGAATACTTTAATCGTCATACCAACTGACCGCTCGGGAACCTCTGATTAAGAGGATATTTCTGTCAGAACAAGTGGTCCGGCACACCGGAAGAGTCGAGCGGAGTAAGATCACGGCTCTGACGCGGTTATGGCGGAAATAGTGATGCGGCATTCCGACCTTAATCAGACGTTCCCTTGGGTTAAACTGCTGCCTTTACATCACTTCAAATTGCACACGCCAGTGACAGATTACGACGCAAAGAAGAAAAAATTTGACGACATGATAACGCTCTATGGCCGCAAACCGGTACTGGAGATCCTCATCGATACCTCCATCCAGGTTTTTCGGCTTCATCTGGCGGACTCCAACATGAAAGGCGAGACCATCGGGCAAATTGAACGGCTGGCCGCCGAACGCAACATTGAGATAGTCAGGCATTCAAAGCAGGCATTGTCCCGTATTTCAAAAAACGCCCGGCAGGATCAGGGCGTCGCCATCGATATACAGGCATTACGCTACCAGTCCGTTGACAATATCGATCCAGACACCTCCGAGATACTGGGGCTCGATCAAATCACCAATCCCCAGAATCTTGGCATGATCATTCGCTCCGTTGCGGCCTCACCGACCCATGCGTTGCTGTTGCCCAAAAAGGGTTGCGCCAGGATCGATCCGCTGGTTCATAAGGCAAGCGCTGGCACCTTAATAAAATCCTCTATCTACCATTGCCCGACCCTTGAAACAGGCATCAAAAAACTCAAGTCTGAAGGATTTGAAGTCTTCGGACTCGACGGCAACGCTGATACACCATTATCAGCAATAGGGTCCAGCGCAGGGACCAGACGTCTGTTCCTGCTCGGTAACGAGACAACGGGTCTATCAGAAGCATCCCTGCGACTGTGCGACCAACTGGTCTCTATTCCGCTGCGCAACAATGTGGAATCAATTAACGTCGCCAATGCCGCGACACTAGTCGCTTTTAGAAGCACCTTCACCAGACCTGATTAAGCTGGCGTCAACACGCAAACTTATCTATTCTGATCGCCTTATCTATAGGGCCGATTGATGACAACACTTCCGAAAGAATGGCAAATAAAGAAACTCGCTGGCGCACTGGGTGCAGAAATCACGGGCCCCGACATTAGCAATGTCAATGAGAAGGACATCGACGCCCTTAAAGCCCTGCTGATTGAGCACCTGGTGATATTTCTGCCGGATCAGTCGCCGACAGTGCAGGCACACATAGATTTCGGCAGACATTTTGGCAAACTCGAAGGTCATCCAAACCTCAGCGGTGATTCCGACTTACCACCTGAACTATTTCAACTAACCGCCAGTCAGGGTGGGGTTGCCGATGAATGGCATACCGATCTGACGTTTCAGGAACAACCTGCACTGATGTCGATTCTGCATATGATGAAGTGCCCGGAAACCGGCGGCGATACCATGTGGACCAGCCTTTACGCCGCCTATGACGAACTCTCCGAACCCATGAAAAACCTGTGCGATGGCCTGACGGCGCTGCATGATGCCTTGCCGCACAATCACCCGGAACAGACCAGCATACATCCTGTAGTTCGCGTTCACCCCGTTACCCGGAGAAAGGCACTTTACGTCAACGAACACTTCACTCGTCGTATCGTCGAAATGAATGCAACGGAAAGTGACGCTCTGCTGGGTTATCTCACAAACTGGGTGAGCAACCCACGATTTACGGTCCGCTACACCTGGCAGCCTGGCACCATCTGCATCTGGGATAATCGCTGCACACAGCATTTCGTACTGAACGATTTTGTCGGCGAACGCATCATTCAACGCGTAACCATAGTCGGTGATCAGGTAGATGGCCCGGAAGCGCCCAGATGGGAACCGTGGATCCGGGACGGCAGATTATCGGCAACTTCACGACACGACAGGCAGCTGTACATGCATCTAAAAGTTGCAGGCAGAATTGCATAGCGGTCCTGTTGATCCAGCCTGTTGATCAAGGGAAGCTCTGATTAGATGGATTTTTTCGTGAGGACAAGGCGAACTCGCACGGAGGATGATTACGGGTTCAACGCGGTCATCGCGGAAGAAGTGATGCGGCACACCGACTTTAATCAGAGATTACCCCAAATAAAGCCCGCTAATTACCATGATTGCCAGCGCCAGTGCAGGTAGAATCGCCGTTTTACGTTTTTGGAGTCTTCTGTGACCAAACCCCTGGATGACATTACCGTCATTGAGATCGACAACTGGATGGCAGCCCCGAGTGCCGCAGCAATTCTCGCAGACCTGGGCGCTACGGTTATCAAGATCGAACCGCTTAGCGGTGACCCCATGCGGGGCATGGGCCGGAAGCCTAAAATCGATGATGACACCAAAGACCACGACTTCCAATTCGATGTGGATAACCGGGGTAAACAGTCCATTTTGTTAGATCTGACCCAGGATGCCGCCATCGGCATCGTAAAAGACCTGTGCAGGAATGCCAACGTCTTCCTCTGTAATCTCCTGCTCCGACGACAGCAAAAATTTGGCCTGGACCCGGAGTCTCTGCTGGCGGTTAATCCCAAACTGGTTCATGCCACGCTGACCGGGTACGGCACAACCGGGCCGGACGCCTGGCGACCAGGTTACGATGTCACCGCATTCTTCGGACGATCTGGATTATATGACGCCATGCGTGAAGGCAATGATGGCATCGTTCCCATGGCGAGACCAGCCCAGGGTGATCACACAGCGGGATTAGCACTGGTTGGCGCCATTCTTGCTGCCATCAGACAAACCGAGAAAACCGGTGAGGGCCAGGTTCTGGAAACATCATTGTATGAAACCGCTGTCTGGACCCAGGCAACAGATTTCGCGACAACCGCGGTAGATCGCGCGCCATTACGCAAACGGGCGCGACACGAACAACTCTCGGCAACCGCTAATCGATATCCTTGCGGTGACGGCAACTGGATAGTCATCAATATGCCGGAACCATTCTGGTGGCCGCGATTTTGTGAATCACTGGGCAAGCCTGAATGGATTAAAGATGAACGGTTCGTCGAAGCACGTGACAGATACCGAAGCATGGATATCCTGGTGCCGATGATTGATGAAGTGCTGATAACGAAAACCCGCGATGAATGGGGCGTGATATTCGATGAACACGGTATCATCTGGGGTCCGGTCATGGGGCTACACGAGGTTGCGCAAGACCCGCAAGCCGAGGCAATCAACCTGTTCCCCAGAATCAGCCTGGAAGGTAAAGGCGAATACCGCACGGTGAGAATACCCATGAACTTTCACACATTCGATGCGCTGCCTTCGAAACCGGCCCCAACAGCCGGTCAACATACCAATGAGGTACTAAGCGGTCTGGGTTACTCACAACAACAGATTATCGATCTCGCAGCACTTAAAGTGATTTATTAAGGTAATATTCTTAATAATATCAATTCTTTAATACATATTTCTCGAACCAGTCTAGTCAATACCAAATATGACATGCCAGCCTTTTGTCGACAGTTCTGGCTCTGGAAAGTAACGGTCCCGGACATAATCATCGTACATGGGCACAAGCACAGGTGTCGCTAATTCATCATCAAGCGCAGCCAGGTAGTCCCTTGGATGCCAGGACCTGTCTACCGGCATTTGCCTGGCGGCAAATTGCCCCATGGCCAGGGCAAGAGACCCGCCTTGCCGGCTGCCGCTGCGGATGCTCACATCGGCTGCGAGTGCCAATGCTGCACCCGTCCAATAAGTTCGCATTCTGCCTCCCTGGGTGACCGGTCTGTTACCCGCCCGGACATTCTCCTTCCTGCCTCGTTCAAGCCCGGCCATCAGCCTCTGATAGGCATAATCAGGATCAACGACTCCTGCCTGGGCCCGATAAACATTCTGATAGTAACTGGCGAATCCTTCACTCACCCATCTTCCACCGCCATGTAAGTAAGGGTGATAGAGATGAGCCATCTCGTGAAACAGAGTCCAGTCCTCAAGCAGTTCATCCATTGATGCGCCCTGTTTCACATAGGCGATAATGTGGCTGCCACCACCCCGCATGACATGCGCCCAGGGCACCACGCCCCTAACAAACGGCACCGGTACGATGACCACCAGTGATTTCCCGCCGGGCGCCGACCCGTGGACATCCACCGCAGCTTGCACGACCTGTTCAATCCATTCGAACAGCATCCTGGTCTCGTCGGACTGATCACCTATGACCACGGAGGTTATGCCCGTATCGCCAAACGCCAGTTGTCGAACCTGTGCATTTCCGAATACCGACAGCCCCCCATGATCAGGCAATATGGGATAGGCCTTATAGGCAAACTGTCCCGGTTTATGGCGCATCAGATGAAACGGCAATATCGCTGAACCCTTACCCGGTACCTCAAGGTTTAGCTCGAAAGGCCTGGTCATCGACCAGTTCACCGGGGTAAGCAACCAGTCCGTCCAATCGCTTAAACGCAATGGACTGTGCCAGCGGGAAATACCCCACTGGGCGCCGGTATGGTTGAGTTCAACGCGATAAACCAGGTCCTTGGCCGGATCTGTCGGCATCAGAAACCTGGAACGTTTCGCGCCATTTTCCAGGACCCCATTTTCCAGGACAAGCAGCGAGCCCCAAACCTCTGGACTCTGCGCTTCCAGTCTACCCATGCCAGCGCTAACACGAACCTCGACAGTAGACAGATCATCTGCAACGGTGACCTGCATGTCCCTGGCAACTGCACCCGCTGGCAACACCACCATCGCTAAAAATAAAAGATTTAGAAGCCTGGACATACCACCCTACCTTAGCTGATCTCACTAGTGACCGAGGTATGCAGCGATTGCCGCTGCATCCTGATTCTGTTCAGCTCGGATGATCATTGGCAATGCTGATGAAGAAATCCGCGGTGCTTGCGCCACGCCCTTTCAGCCTGGGCCAGGGACCACGGCAGGGTTCGCCCTTCATGGTCCAGATCAGGCCACATGCTGACCCGACTCTGCTAGCTTGTCCCTCGCATCCAGTGCTGCGCGAATGCGGCCATGTTCTTCTCTCGTTATTTTATAACGGGTTATCAGCGCGATGGGTATCAGGTGCAACAAAGGGACGAGGATACCGATCACAACGCCCAGTTTCGTTATCATCGGCGCAGGCACATCTGCCGGGCTAATGCCTGTGGGAAACTGGATGGCGCTGATGATGAACCCGCCCATGACAATACCTAACCCTGAGGTGGCCTTACCTGAGAAAGAAAGTGCTGCATTAAACATGCCTTCCTGACGGTGTCCTGTACGCAACTCGTGAGCATCCATAATGTCCGCAATGAGAGAAGCGCCGATAATGCCGTGAATAACGGCAATAGCTGCAGCAAAGGTCGATGCGCCAATGAGTATCACCAGCAACCAGGGATCACCATTGTCCGGCAGGACATCAAGAAACCGCAGGCAGATAACAACCATGCCGTCGAACAGGCTCAATACGGACGCGAACAGTAGAATATACTTTTTATCCCACCGCCTTTGCACGCTGGCAACGAAGGGAAATGCCATTACAGCACCAAACGCTGCGATGGCGAACCATCGCAAATCCTCAGTGGTGAGCCCCCAGAAAAAAGTGGCCATGTAAATATCGATATTCCGGGTGGTACCGGATATGACTGAAGAAATCAGCACGATGATAAATATCAGGGTGAACTGTCGGGTCTCCAGCGCACGTACCGCATCCCGGATCGTCTGTGCCAATGAGAAGCTGCGCTTTTCCGTGTGCTGCCTCAGATAGGGAATTTCCCGAAGTGTGAGCAAGGTTGTTGCCAGTGCGCCGCAGGACAACAACACGGCAGCGCAAAAGGCCATCATCGGATAGCCTGCCGGATTAAGTTGCGCCACCGGGAATTCTTCCGTCCCCGGCATCACGAAGCTATAGACAAATACCGGGAAACACACAGCGACTGTCCAACCAACGGCAAATCGATAGGTCATAACCGAGGTCCGTTCGTGGTAGTCATCGGAGAGCTCAGCTGCTATTGCACTCCAGGGAACCTGAAACACTGTCATGAGCGACCGCGTCAGTACTACAAAAAACAACAACCACAAGACCAAGCCCAGATCTGACAAGCCTGCCGGTGGCACGAACACACCATAGATACCGAGCCCGAGGGGAATCGAGGCCAACAACATAAACGGATGACGTCGTCCCCAACGGGTATGTGCGTTATCAGTCAGAGAAGCAATTAACGGGTCCGTAATCGCATCAAATACAACGGCAATCCCAAGGACCAGAGACACATCGAATGCGTCGATGCCGAGAATCTGGTTGTAATACAGAAGTACAAAGGTATTGAAGACCCAGTTTTTGACCGTGTCGGGAATCGCCCCGATGCCCTGTCGCAGCTTGGTCGAAAAAGACAAAGGGCCAATTCGAGTTTGTCGAATATAGACAGGAGTTGCCATAACAGCGAGGTCGGGTCCTAAGTGCCGTGGCTCTTTCGATACTCTTCCCAGGTATCAAAGGCATTCGCAATCTCCTGGGCGCGATTTTCCAGTGGACGCCTGAACTCTTTGTGGGTAAGTAGGTAGAATTCATTGTTCTGGATCCCGCACAGCACAATGTCACCAATGACTGCTGGCTCCATGACATCCATTTCCTGACCAGCAACTGTTGCCGAACCATCACGAGGGGTCATCGCTGGCGACTCTGTGCCGCCAAACTCATCTGGACGATTACGCTCCGAACTACCGATACCGGTCGAGACAATCCCCGGGCAAAGCACGGAAACACCTATATTGTCGTCAGCCAGATCGATTCGCATTGTTTCAGAAATGCCAACAACGGCAAACTTGCTGGCACAGTATGCACTTAAGCCCGGCATACCGTATTGACCGGCAATAGATGCAGTGTTTACGAAATGTCCTCCCTCACCGTGAGATTTGATGTCGTTAATGAAGGTCACGATGCCATTGATGACACCATCCAGGTTGACTTTCATGACCCAGTCCCAATCGCTGTAGGTCATATCGGCAATATTACCGTTCAGTGCAACGCCGGCGTTGTTACAAACAACATGCACTTTGCCAAAGGCATCAAGGGTTTTTTGCCTGGCCTGCGCCATCGATTCACGGTCAGTGACATCGGTTTTAATCGTGATCACTTCTGCGTTGCTATCACTGAACGCTAGCTTCGCCGCTTCCAGTGCTGTGTCCTCGATATCAGCAATCGCAACCTTCATGCCTGCACCTGTAAATGCATGGGCCATAGCCAAACCCAGCCCACTGGCGCCGCCCGTGACAAATGCGACTTTACCTGCAACGTCCTTCATAACTTCTTCCCGAACACTGAATGCCTAAGTCTCAACGAATCGGCCCTACAAATAAAGCGGTCCTACAGACAAATCATCGGTAATTTTTATTACATCACTGTGAACTATGTCACGTTTCGAGGCGATTGCTGACCACTGAAACGACGATATCGACCGCTGGTCGAACAACGGCTTTCTATCACTTGCATCCTTTATTAGGGTGCCATGATGAAGATACTAACCCAGATACTCTGTCTGCTGGCGCTGACCGGATTCCACCCTGATGCAATGGCGGGTTCGGTCTTTAAATGCAGGGGCACCAATGGAGAAATGACCTTCTCGTTTACTCCCTGTGGCAATGATCAAGCGCCCGCAATAGCAATCGTCGCTGATGAGGAACCCAAAAAATCCCGAAGCGAAGATTTGGCCAGAGTGGATTCGGGTATTGATTCGTTACACGCTCAACTCAGAACAGTTAAAAAAGATTACGAGATCGCTATCGAAGCGAATCAGGGCAAGAGCCGCACCGACAATATTACGCACAGGTTTGATGAATCCAGCGCCAATTTGATCTCGCGTTTAATCGATTTACAACAGGAACGAATTCAACTGGCACGGTTCTAATGATGGTGCTCCGAGGCATCCCAACCATGGGTGTGGCCGTGACTAATTTCCTCCGGCTTCGCGTCCCGGATGTCTTTAACAGAAATTTCGAAAGTCACCGTCAGACCAGCCAATGGATGGTTTGTGTCAACGTCAACATTGAATTTGCCGACTTTAATGATCACCACGTCTCTGGGACCTTCACTGGTGTTCACCTTGACGGCCATACCCGGCTGGTAACGTTTCTTTTTGGTCAGTAGATGCTTGATGGGAATTCGTTGAGTCGAATCTTTCTGCCGTAATCCATAGGCATGCTCTGGCCGCAGGGTGACTTTGAGCTGATCACCTTTCTCCTTGCCTGCCAGTTCTGATTCCAGCTTTGGCAGCAAATTTTTGTAACCGCCGTGTAAATAGACCATGGGCTCATTGACCGGGCTATTTTCAACTTCCTCGCCGGATTCATTTTTCAATACATAGTGGAAGGCAACGACCTTGTTCTTCCCAATTTTCACTTCTCAGCTCTACTTCTCAACGCTCTTTCCTGGTATCGATGGACGCGTTTTTCGAACCCGTCGACCTTACTATGTGTAGACCGGGACGCAGCACATCTGTATGGTACTGTATAAATAACCAGTACTTTGATTACCGACAATGGCTTACGCGGAGCTGCATTGTATAAGCAACTATTCCTTTTTAAGAGGGGCATCTCACCCTGAGGAACTGGTGCAGCAGGCAGCAAGCCTGGGTTATACCGCCATCGCCATCACTGATGAATGTACCATGGCCGGGGTGGTAAAAGCCCATACCGCGGCCAAAGAATGCGGCATTAAACTCATCGTAGGCAGTGAGTTCCAACTGGATGAAGCGTTGCACCTTGTATTGCTGGCACCCAATCGCACAGCCTATGGCCAGATCTGCAACCTGATCACGATCGGCCGCCGCCGCGCTGACAAAGGTGAATACAGGCTGTCGCTTGATGATTTCGAATTCGCGACCGATCAATGCCTGGCAATTTGGCTGCCCCGCTTACCAGAACAACAAAGAACTCAGCAAAAACAACAAGCACCACAAACACATCACCACGCCCACGGCAGTAAATTAAAAAGCCTGTTCGGCGACCGTCTTTGGCTTGGCCTGGAAGTGTTTCCAGATGGTCAATCCATTCGCTGCTATGAACAGGCATTTGAACTTTCCAGGCTCTTTAAACTGCCGCTTGTTGCCACCGGCGATGTGCACATGCACACCCCCGACCGTAAAGAACTTCAAGATGTGATTTCTGCCATTCGGATGCGCCAATCGATTCGCCTGGCTGGCAGGCTCCTGTTCGCCAATCGTGAAAAATACCTGCGTCCTTTGCCTGTTCTGGACCAGCTTTATCCCGGTGGCTTACTACAGGCATCAGTTCGCATTGCCGATCTCTGCCATTTCTCCCTGGATGAATTGCGCTATGAGTACCCTGAAGAACTGGTACCGCCAGGGCTTAACGCTTCGCAATATCTTAGGCAGTTAACCGAGTACGGCATTAAAAAGCGATGGCCGCAAGGCGCACCCGGCCATGTGCTGGAACTGATCGAGAAAGAGCTGGGCCTGATCGCAGAGATGCGCTACGAATATTTTTTCCTGACAGTCTTCGATATTGTGCAGTTCGCAAAAAGTCAGGGTATTTTATGCCAGGGCCGGGGTTCAGCCGCCAACAGCGCCGTCTGCTACTGCCTTGATATTACAGAGGTCGATCCGGCCCGTATCAACGTACTGTTCGAACGGTTTATATCAAAAGAAAGAAATGAACCCCCAGACATAGACGTTGATTTCGAACATGAGCGGCGCGAAGAAGTGATCCAGTACATTTATAAAAAGTACGGACGCCACCGCGCAGCCATTGCGGCAACCGTTGTTACCTACCGCCCCAAAAGTGCTATCCGGGATGTGGGTAAGGCATTAGACCTGGACCTGCAACTGGTCGACCATTTAGCCAAGTCGCTTTCCTGGTGGGATAAACGAGAACAACTACAGGCAAGATTCGAAGAAGCCGGAGTCAATCCACGCAGCGCCATCATTGATCAGTTCCTGACACTGGTTAACGCTATTCTGGGTTTTCCACGGCATTTATCCCAGCATGTTGGCGGCTTCATTATTTCAAGCGGCCCCCTGTCTCAACTGGTTCCTGTAGAAAATGCCGCTATGGCAGACCGCACCATTATTCAATGGGATAAAGATGATCTTGAATCCCTGGGCCTGCTAAAGGTTGATGTGCTGGCACTCGGTATGCTGACATCTATCAGAAAGAGCCTCGATTTGATCAATGCGTATCGGGGGGCGGCACCGCCTCTTACTCTTGCCCGGATTCCCGCTGAAGACCCTCTCACCTACCAGATGCTGCAAAAAGGCGACAGCATCGGCGTGTTCCAGGTCGAATCGCGTGCCCAGATTTCCATGCTGCCTCGATTAAAACCAAAGTGCTTTTATGATCTTGTCATTGAGGTCGCCATTGTTCGCCCTGGGCCTATCCAGGGGAAAATGGTGCACCCTTACCTGAAGCGACGAAATGGTGAAGAGAAAGTCACCTACGCCAACGATGCTGTTAAAGCTGTGTTAGGTCGAACACTGGGCATACCGATTTTTCAGGAGCAGGTCATTAAGCTCGCTGTGGTTGCTGCAGGTTTTACCCCCGGAGAAGCAGATCAGCTCCGTCGCGCCATGGCAGCCTGGAAGCGTAAAGGCGGGCTCGATAAATTTCAGCGGAAACTGATCGATGGCATGCTGGCGCGCGGCCATGGCAAAGAATTTGCTGAACGCATCTTCGAGCAAATCAAGGGTTTCGGCGATTATGGATTTCCGGAATCACACGCTGCCAGCTTTGCCCTGCTGGTCTATTTCTCGGCCTGGCTTAAACGACACGAACCATCAGCATTTTATTGCGGGCTCTTAAACAGCCAGCCTATGGGCTTCTATTCCCCATCACAGCTCGTCCAGGATGCCAGGCGACACAACATTGAAATAAGGCCTGTCGATATCCTGGACAGTGAATGGGAATCTACTCTGGAGGCACCTGCCTACCACGGGGAGATTGCCGCCAAGCAACCCGCCATCAGATTAGGCTTTCAGCGAATCAAGGGGTTCAAGGAAGACGCTGCCGTTCGCATTATTTCTGCCAGAAGCAAAAGCCCCATACGAAGCATTCAGGACATCGCCGAACGAGCCCGATTGGATAAAGGCGATCTGGCTCGACTGACGGAAGGCGGCGCCTTTAAATCCTTGTCGGGGCATCGTTATCAGACCCATTGGCAGGTGAGCGGCCTGCTGCCACACTCTCCCCTGCTTGCTCCTATTCAGGACCCTCTTCACGACAATGCATTAGATAAAGTTGCCGAGCCGGCACAAGGTTATTCCCCTGTCATACTGCCTGCACCATTGGAAACCGATGACTTGCGGGCCGACTACACCAGTCTTGGCCTGACATTGGGTCGGCATCCCATGGCCATGCTGCGGGAACAAACCGATGCGCCTTTCAGTCAATGCAAAACTGCCAGGGATCTGGAAAAAATCAACCATGGCCGTTTCGTTCAGGTGTCCGGCATCGTAACCGGCAGACAACGCCCCGCTTCTGCTTCCGGAGTGATATTCCTGACACTGGAAGATGAAACCGACAATATTAATGTCGTGATCTGGACAAGGGTTCTCGAAACCTATCGTGCGGCGGTTGTGCAGGGACGATTGTTAAAAATCAAAGGGGTTGTGGAACGGCAGGCTTCCGTGATTCATGTCATCGCAGGCCATGTGGAAGACCTGAGTCAGTATCTGGAACACTTCTCATTACAATCACGAGATTTTCGGTAATGCCCTGGGTAACTTTTGGAACCGCTGAGAGCAGCTAGTTTGCATCACCGTGACCAACAAGGGACACTAGCGTTTTACCGCCGAGACCGAAGTTTCAAGCACAGACACCATACAATGAATGATCCCGTAAAAATTCACCTTTCCCGGCAAGAATCCCTGCAAAAAGGCAATCGCTGATGGAGCATTTCAGCCACGCCATGGCCTTTGCGGACCCGCTTAACGTCGAGGGTGTCGAACGAAGAACACCCTGGCAGACCGTTAAGGCCACTTTGCCCTTCCTGTGGCCGAAAAATCACCGGGGTATGCAGACCCGGGTGGTGATTGCAGTGGCATGCCTGCTTCTCGGGCGAACCGCCAACGTATATGGGCCCATCGTCCTGAAAGACCTGATAGATGGCCTGGAAAACCTCGTCAGACTCACTTCAGCCGTTGATACAACAGCGGCAGTGTCTGCCCTGATCGGTCTTGCCCTGCTCTATGGATTGATGGTCTTGCTACCCGGCGCCCTGACCGAAGTACGCTCGGCCATATTTACGCCGGTATCAGAATTTGCCCAGAGAATCATCGGTCTAAAAGTCTTCAGCCATTTACACGACCTGAGCATGAGGTTTCACCTGGATCGCAGAACCGGCGGCCTATCTCGTGCGATTGAACGAGGCACCCGGGCACTCCAGCAAATTACGTGGCTGTTTGCCTTCAACATTGCACCAACCCTGTTCGAAATTGCACTCGTCTCAATCTACCTTGCCGTCACCTATCCACTGAAGTACGTATCGGTCATTATTTTCGCTGTGGTCTGTTACATAACCTTTACCTTGCTGTTCACGGAATGGCGAACAAAATTCAGGCGGGAAATGGTGTCACAGGAGTCCCGGGCAACCACCATTGGCGTCGACAGCCTGCTTAATTTCGAGACCGTAAAATATTTCGGCAACGAGCGATACGAAGCAGATCGATACAACGATGCGCTATTGGGCTATATGAAAGCTGCGGTGAAAAGCCAAAATACGCTGGGCATGTTGAACAGCGGCCAGCTGATTGCTCGCGTAGTCTGCCAGGTACTGATACTGATTCTTGCGGTTCAGGATTATGCGGCGGGCAATCTAACCACCGGCGAGGTGGTCATGTTGAACACCTTTATGTTACAGCTTTTTATTCCGCTGGGTTTTCTGGGGTCTTCGTACAGAATGATTCGACAGTCGCTGGTCGATATGGAATACATGTTCCAGCTACTCGACCTGACCCCGGAGGTTAAGGACAAACCCGATGCGCGGCCCCTTAGGATCGACATCGGGAAAATAGAATTTCGGGATATTACTTTCAGCTACGAGCTTGATCGCCCGGTGTTAAAAAATATCAATTTTTCCATCGATCAAGGTAGAACCGTGGCTGTCGTGGGCCCAAGCGGCGCCGGTAAATCGACCCTGTCGCGGCTCATCTATCGATTTTATGATGCTCAGCAAGGGTCCGTGTTAATTGATGACCAGAATATCAATTATGTCACACAGTTGAGTGTTCGCGACGCAGTGGGCATCGTACCCCAGGATACCGTGCTTTTTAACGATACCATTCGATACAACATTAGATATGGCAAGCCTGATGCAACTGATGATGAAGTTGAAGATGCTGCCAAGACTGCCAGCATTCACCATTTCATTATGTCACTGCCGTTAGGTTACGAAACCCGCGTCGGAGAACGTGGACTAAAACTCTCCGGCGGAGAAAAACAACGCGTCGCGATTGCGCGAACGGTGCTTAAGAACCCGGTAATACTTGTTCTCGATGAGGCCACATCGGCGCTGGACATAAAAACAGAGCGTGAGATACAAGCCGCCTTAATGGAAGTCGCAAGAAATCGCACTACCTTGGTCATAGCCCACCGCCTTTCTACCATTGTTAACGCTGATGAAATTCTGGTGCTTGTTGCTGGCGAAATCATCGAGCGCGGAACACACACTGAACTGGTTTTAGCAGACGGCACCTACGCTGAAATGTGGCGACGACAAAAAGAAGCTGCCGACGAAATCGAAAAAATACAGGAAATTTTCTCGGGCGATGAATTACGTTCGCTACAAATCGAGACCAATAGCATGTCGGAATAACTACTGTCACAATCACTTTACTAACAATCACTGTACCAATAATTAAAGCACACGAAGGATCACCCATGACTGAACAATTACAACTGCAATCACTTGTCACCAAAGAAGGAATGCTGGAACTTAGCCTGGCTAAAATCCCGGTACCAACCCCGGCGGAGGATGAAGTTATTGTTCGCGTCGAAGCTGCGCCCATTAACCCCTCCGACCTGGGTTTGTTGTTTGGTATGGCAGATATGACAGCGGCCGCGCCATCCGGCACTGAAGATTCGCCCGTCATTACGGCGCCGATTCCGGAAGGCCTGCGTAAAGTTGTCGCTGCCCGGGCCGGGCAGTCATTACCCGTTGGCAACGAAGGTGGCGGCGTCGTGGTGGATGCAGGTTCAAGCGATCTCGCGCAGGCGATGATGGGTAAGACCGTTGGCGTACTTGGCGGCGCCATGTATACCCAGTATCGTGCATTAAAGGTCACGCAATGCCTGGTCATGCATGAAGGCGTTACACCGGCAGAAAGTGCTTCTTGTTTCGTCAATCCCCTCACCGCGCTTGGCATGGTTGAAACCATGAAAGACGAAGGGTTTAGTGCCCTTTGTCACACTGCTGCCGCATCAAATCTTGGACAGATGCTTCAAAAAATCTGTCTGGCTGATGGGGTTGAACTAGTCAACATTGTCCGCAAACAGGAACACGTTGATCTACTTAAAGCCATCGGTGCAACCCATGTGTGCAACTCCAGCGAGGACACCTTTGTTTCTGATCTCACCGATGCCATAGCAACTGCAGGCGCTTATATCGCTTTCGATGCAACAGGCGGTGGCAACCTGGCAAGCAACCTGTTGACTGCAATGGAAGCAGCAGCGGTAAAAACAGCAACTGAATTTAACCGCTACGGCTCAGACAAATACAAGCAGGTTTATATTTACGGTGGACTTGATAGAACAACCACGACATTGAGCCGGAACTTCGGCATGACCTGGGGATTGGGCGGCTGGTTGTTGACACCTTTTTTACAGAAAATCGGACTTGAAGAGGCAGAAAAACTTCGCCAGCGAGTCGCCGACGAAATTAAGACAACGTTTGCCAGTCATTACACCAACGAGGTTTCACTGGCCGAGGCACTGACCCTGGACGCCATCAACGTATATGGCAAACAGGCGACCGGTGAGAAATATCTCATCAATCCCAACAAGTAAAACCTGGAGAACCCATGAGGGCTTTTTCGAGCCCTCATGCCGTCATCTCCCCTTCCAGACAGGCTCTCTCTTTTCAATAAATGCCCGTGGTCCTTCCTTGTAGTCTTCAGTATTAACGATGCTCTTGAAGCCATTGCCGCTGGCTCTCCAAAGTGCATCATCGTCGTCCATCAGCGCCCGGGCAGCGATATTTCGACTTTCCTGTACAGCCAGCGGTGCATTCGCCATCACGCGATCTGCCAATAGTCGGGCCTCGTTCAATACTTCTCCTGGCGGAACAACCTTGTTAACCATCCCCAGGTCAAAGGCCCTTTGTGCCGGCAAAGGATCGCCTGTCATAATGAGCTCCATGGCCGTTGCCATACCCAGCGCGCGGGGCAGCCTGAATAAACCACCGGCACCAGCAATCAGGGATCGTTTAACCTCGGGCAGTCCAAATACTGTTTCCGTTGAAGCAACAATCATGTCGCATGACAAGGAAATCTCGCAACCGCCGGCAACAGCAGTGCCAGTAATGGCTGCAATCAGTGGTTTTGTTCGTTCACGACGGGTAATGCCGCCAAAGCCCCCTTTGCGCGTAGACAGTGCCGCGCCATTGCCCGCAGCAATTTCTTTGAGATCAGCGCCCGCACAAAAAACCGTACCTTCTGCTTTCAGGATAGCCACCCATAGATCGGGATCAGCCTCAAATTCATCCAGACAAGCTTCCATGGTGGACACCATCTCTGCATTAATTGCATTTCTCGCCTCTGGACGATTCAAGGTAATCATGGCGAGATGACCTTCCTTTACCAATTCAACGGGCATACTTACTCCTAATATTATTGTTTGCTATTGTTCTGAAGACCACCAGGGATAGAAATCAGGCATTTGCGATGCCCTGGACGAATACTCCGGATCACGTTTATCAAGAAACGACTGCACGCCTTCTTTACCATCACCCACACTGCTGTAATACATGGATAGCGAATCGATTTCGTGGGCATGTCTCGGCGATGGCATCGCCGAATTCCGATACATCATTTGTCTGGACAGCGCGATGGCTACCGGGGAGCGGTTTTTTACAAACTTCTCGGCCAGGGCTTGCGCTACTTTCAGTAACTCATCCGGCGGATGAATTGAACGCAGGAGCCCACCAGCCAGCGCTTCCTCGGGGCTAAGGATATCCGCGCTGTACACCCACTCCAGAGCCGTAGGCATACCCACTATTCTGGGCAAGAACCAGGTCGAGCAAGCTTCTGGGGTGACACCGATTTTACCAAATACAAACCCGATACGCGCCTTGTCTGAGGCTAATCGAATATCCATCGCCAGGGTCATGGTTGCGCCAATACCTACCGCAGCACCATTGATGGCCGCGATTACCGGCTTCTTACACTCAAAAATAGCCAGACTGACTCTACCGCCTGTGTCCCGAACTCCGTTGACGATGTCATCATCATTGTATCTTTGCTGAATCTCAGCAACATCAGGATTTATAGTCTCATCCAGCCCAAACACATTGCCACCGACAGACAAATCCATCCCGGCACAAAAAGCCTTTCCTGCGCCTGTCACGATGATACAACCGACGTCATCGTCTTCGCTGGCACGGTTGAACACATCAACCAATTCATTGGCCATCTGTACAGTAAACGCATTCATTGACTCCGGCCGGTTCAATGTTACGGTCAAGACTCGCTCAACAATTGATGTCGAAATCGTTTCGTAGTTCATGATCTATTCCAGTTCGTGGCGCGATGGTGTGCTTCAGAGGCTCGCCAGGGTCACTTCCATCATTTTATCAAGGCTCGTCTCACGCTCATCGGCAGTCAACCTTTCTTCCCGGGTGATATGGTCGCTGACTGTCATCACGGCCAGTGCCTTTTTATCCTGCTCGGCGGCAATTCTGTATAAGACAGAGGCTTCCATTTCGACCGCAACAATCTGCAAACGGGAAGCAATATCATAAATGTCATTCGTTAAATGATAGAAGGTATCACTGGTCAAAACATTGGCGACGGTGTACTTCACTTTTGCTGCTTCGGCAGCCTCTACCCAATTCCTCAACAAATCAAAATTAGCAATAGCCGCAAAGTCATGCCCGTTGAATCGAAGTCGATTCATGTTCGAATCCGTTGATGCGCCCATGGCGACAACCAGATCACCAAGATTGACATCCGGATGGATGGAACCGCAGGTGCCCACCCGAACAATTCTCTCCACACCAAAAAACTGAAACAGCTCTGTCGCATAGATCGACATACTCGGTGAGCCCATGCCGCTCGACATCACAGACAGTCTTTCGCCTTTATAGATGCCGGTGAAACCCAGCATGTTTCGAACCTCGTTGACTAGCCGGACATCTTCCAGATAATTATCTGCGACAAACCTGGCGCGCAATGGATCGCCTGGTAATAAGACTGTTTCTGCGATGTCGTTTATCTCTGCGCCAATATGAGGGGTAGCCATACCGCTTCCTAACCAATTGATAACATTAAACCGGCGATGGCCGCGCTCATGAAGTTGGCCAACGTTGCAGCTATCACCGCAAGCAATCCCAATTGTGCCATTTCTTCTCTTCTCTCGGGCACTAATATACCTATACCACCGACGACGATGGCTATCGAAGAAAGGCAGGCGAAGCCGCAAAGCGCGATCGTCACGATGGCCTGTGTCCGGGCAGATAACTCACTTTGATAATTCGCAACGAAATCCAGGTAGGCAATAAACTCGTTTAATATAAATTTTTGCCCCAGCAAACTACCAACCTGTCGTGTCTCTTCCCAGGGTACCCCAATCAAAAAAGCCACCGGCTGAAAAATAACCCCCAAGATCTGTTGCAGGGTCAGCGCCTCGAACCCGAACCAGCCACCCGCCCAGCCAATCATGCCATTGACCAGGGCAATCAACCCAATGAACGCCAGCAGCAAGGCACCAATGGCGAATGCCAGCTGCATGCCCTGAAGCGCGCCTGTGGACGCGGCATCGATGACATTTACTGCCCTGTGTCGCACGATTTCATCATGAATATCGGCATCATCGGAGTTTTGCGCAGCCGTTTCCGGCTTGATCAGTTTTGCCATCATCAATCCCGCAGGCGCAGCCATAAAGCTCGCAGCAATCAGGTAACGCATTTCTACACCCGCCGCGGCATAGCCGCCAAGCACAGATCCCGCCACGGTCGCCATACCGCCGACCATGACGGCGAATATCTCTGAAGTGGACATTTTGGACAGGTAAGGCTTGATGGCAATCGGCGCCTCAGATTGACCAATAAAAATATTGGTTGCAGCTGACATGGATTCAGCCTTGCTGGTTTGTAAAACCAATTGAATGAAGCCACCAATCAGGCTCACCACGCGTTCCATAATGCCCAGGTGATAAAGCACCGAGACAAGAGAAGCAAAAAAAACAATGATGGGCAGAACCTGTAGGGCAAAAACAAATCCATAGTTCGACGAAGCTAAATCGCCGAACATGAAATCTATACCGGCCTGGGCGTAACCGAGAATGCTGATCACCACGCCTGCCACGGCTTCCAATGCCTGTTTACCGGGCTCGAAATAGAGTACCAGTGCACCAACAGACAATTGAATCGCAAAGGCCCCGCCGACTGCACGCCATTTAATTGCCGATCGGTCGGAACACAACATATAGCCTGTCAACAGGATGCAGATCATCCCAAGCACGCTTTGAGCAATAGATAACATGGGGTTCCCGAGGAAAATCAGTGCAGCAGATTACTATAATGGAAGCAGCAGTAATAGGATGAGACATTAGAAGCTATACTGTCAGTTCGCATCGGGAATCAGAAAATGGGTCGCGCAATCATTCTTGTGGTAGACGGATTCGGCATTGGTGCAGCCCCGGACGCGGACCTGTTTGGTGACACAGGCGCCAACACTTTCGGACATATTGCCCAAACCTACCGTCAGAACCATAACAGGAATTTGGCCCTACCTAACCTCGCGGGCATGGGGTTNGTCGCCTGTGCCAAAGCTGTTTCATCGGATATTTTTGATCTTGAAACCGAAACTCCCGACAGCGGAGCCTATGGTGCAGCAGCTGAAATCAGCAGCGGTAAAGATACGCCCAGCGGTCACTGGGAAATGACCGGTGTGCCTATTCTGTTTGACTGGGGTTACTACCCGGATGTTAAGGACTGCTTTCCTCTTCCTTTCCTGTCTCAGTTGATCAAAGACACTCAGGTACCAGGCGTCCTCGGGTGCTGCCATGCATCGGGCACAGATATCATTCGAGACCTGGGAGAAGAACATCTGCTCACAGGTAAACCCATTTGCTATACCTCCGCCGACAGTGTTTTCCAGGTTGCTGCCCACGAAGAAAGTTTTGGATTGGACCGTCTCTACCAGTTCTGTGAAGCTGCCCGTGAACTTCTTTTTGACGCCAATATTGGACGCGTTATTGCCAGACCCTTCATCGGAGACACGACCTTTAAAAGAACCGGCAATCGACGGGACTATTCCGTTGAACCGCCGGATCAAACCCTTCTGGATGTCATGGTTGAGAATGGGAAATCAGTTGCCGCCATCGGCAAGATTTCAGATATCTTCGCTCATCGAGGAATTACCAAAAGCACTAAAGCCACGGGCCTTGCCGCACTGCTCGACGAAATTGTGGGGCACCTCCAATCTGAGCCTGATCAGACCCTTATTTTTGCGAATCTCGTCAATTTTGACCAGGACTATGGTCACCGCCGGGACCCGGATGGATATGCGGAAGCATTGATTTATTTTGATCAGCGCCTTGCTGAGGTGAAAGCAGCAATGAATCCCGACGACCTGCTTATCATCACTGCTGACCATGGTTGCGACCCGACCTGGCAGGGAACCAATCACACACGTGAATACATACCCATACTCGCTTATCGGCACGGTATTGCGCCGACAGATCTTGGCCAGAGGGACACGTTTGCCGACATCGGACAGACGCTAGCGGAATACTTTGATCTACCACCGCTCAAATATGGTCAATCATTTCTTCATGCTGTTTGTTGACCTGCCTTTTTAAGACAGCGACACTGTCTGCTTTTGATTCAAGAAGAATAGGATGTCGCAGTCTCCCGTAAAAATTGATGTTGTTATTGTCGGTGCCGGTTTTGCCGGGCTGTATATGTTGTATCGCCTAAGGGAGCTTGGCATGTCTGCCAGAATATTTGAGGCTGGCGATGACGTTGGTGGTACCTGGTATTGGAATCGCTATCCTGGCGCACGATGCGATGCCGAGAGCCTGGCCTACTCCTTTTCATTCTCCCCCGAACTTGAGCAGGAATGGCAATGGACAGAACGATACGCGCCCCAGGCTGAGATTCTTGACTACGCTCGCCATGTCAGCGAACGATTTGATCTACGATCAGATATCAAATTTGAAACCAGAGTGACAAAAGCCTGGTTTCAGGATGAGAGTGAAGACTGGCTCATCGAAACGGACAAAGGCGATGTGGTTTCCGCAAAATACTGCATCATGGCCACCGGTTGCTTATCAGTACCCCAACTCCCGGATATCCCGGGCTTAGAAAACTTCAAAGGCAATTTGTACCAGGCCAGCGATTGGCCCCATGAGCCCGTGAGTTTTGACGGACAACGTGTTGGCATCATTGGTACTGGATCCTCTGGCATACAGGCCATCCCCGTTATCGCAGCAGAAGCAGATCATTTGACGGTTTTCCAGCGAACACCGAATTTTAGCGTCCCGGCAAAAAATGCACCTCTGCAAGATGAATGGGTTACTGGCTTTAAAAGGAATTACCAAGAACACCGCCTTAACCACAAACTGGGGATTGGCTCGGGATTTGGTGACCTCGATATCGAACCCATGAGCGGCATGCCGGAGCCGACTCTGCGCAGTCAGCTGACGGAAGTAGAAGCAACGCAGCGCCTTGAGCAAGCCTGGGATCGAGGTGGTGCATTTTTTATGGGTGCCATCAGCGACATGCTGCTTGATGATGATTCAAACAAATTTGGGGTTGAATTTGTCCATCGAAAAATTCAGGAAGTTGTCGAAGACCCGCAAACCGCTGAACTCCTGTGCCCAACCAATCATCCCATCGGCACACGTCGAATTTGTGTCGATACCGATTATTACCGTACCTACAATCGAGACAACGTGACGTTGGTTTCTGTCAAAGACCACCCCATTGAACAAATTACGGAATCAGGCGTACAGGTGAATGGCCAGGTCACCGAATTGGACACACTGGTACTGGCGACCGGTTTCGATGCCATGACGGGTGCATTGCTGCGCATTGATATTCGCGGTAAAGAAGGCACAACACTCACCGACAAATGGCATGCCGGTCCGCGCTCATACCTGGGTATCGCGATATCCGGCTTTCCCAATCTATTCACGATAACCGGGCCTGGTAGCCCATCGGTTTTAAGTAATATGCTTGTCTCCATTGAACAACACGTCGATTGGATGATGGATTGTCTGGGCTATATGCAGGCTAACAACAGAACAGTTTTTGAAGCAGACGAAACAGCAGAATCAAACTGGGTAGAACACGTGAATGATGTCGCGAATCAAACGCTCTTTCCAAAAGGTGGCTCCTGGTATCTCGGTGCCAACGTCGAGGGTAAACCCCGCATATTTATGCCTTACGCGGCGGGAGTCGGTGCTTATCGTCAAGTCTGCGACGCCGTGACCGCCAAAGGCTATGAAGGATTCTCGTTTCATTAATCACTGAACTCACTTTTAGGGAAGCATTTAGGGAGCCGCTATGGAACTGAACAACAGAGTCTGCGTCGTTACCGGAGGCGCCAGCGGCATCGGCGCAGCAACCGCAAGAGCATTTGCAGCAAGAGGAGCAAGAGTTGTTGTTACCGATATCAATATTGATGGCGCCCGGTCAGTTGCCGATGAAATAAATGGCATCGCGATCGCCTGTGATGTTTCCATTGAATCCGAGGTCAACAATCTTGTCGCTGAAACTGAAAAGCAGTTGGGTGACATCGATATCTTCTTCAACAACGCCGCCGTTGCAACCGGAGGCAACCCTCTCACAACCCCCATCGATGTATGGCAGGACCAATGGAATATTAATGTGATGTCCCATGTCTACGCCGTTCGAGCCGTGCTACCAAAAATGCTTGAACGCGGCGAAGGCTATCTACTTCACACTGCTTCGATGGCAGGCATACTGACTTCACACGGCAACCTTACCTACGCCACAACCAAACACGCAGTCGTTGGCCTGGCAGAGTGGCTATCGATCACCTACCACGACAAGGGTATCCGGGTATCGTTACTCGCCCCGCTGGGCGTTAGAACTCCCATGTTGGGAGATACCAGTGGGCCCTTCGCTTCCTCTGCTGCAGGCCCAATCAGGGAGCCGGAAGAAGTCGCTGACATGGTCGTCGCTGGCGTTGAATCCGAATCTTTCCTGATTCTGACTGACCCCATCGCCCAGACCTGGATGGAGCGAAAAACCCTGGATCTGGAACGATGGTTGAAGGGTATGCGGCGTATGCAGTTGAAGATAGAAAGCTATTCCAGGGGCTGACTCCTGACTTAGTGAAGGGACTTGATTTTAGGTATCATCACACCCACATTTTTCAGAATCAGGAACCATGAGCGATATAGCAATGATTGATGAACGCAAGGTAAGGGATAGGGCCAGACTGCAAAAGGTTGCTGTGCGACATGGCGCCGCAGTACTCGCAGCATTTACCTTGTGGGGTGCCGCCGATGCCTGGGCTCTTTCTTCAGGCTTGTTTCTGGCGGAAATCATTGCAATGTTTAATGCGATTTTTGCTGCCACAGCTATTGCATACATCGCGCACGAATGGGGTCACTTCACCGGCGCCCGTTTTTCTGGTGCCATTTCACCTGTTGCGAAGGAACCGGTCTCATTTTTTATGTTCACGTTCAAAGACGAGCTCAATACACAGGGGCAATTTCTGGCGATGAGCGCCGGAGGCTCACTGGCGAACTGGACTCTTGTTGTCTTAATGTGCTTTATGCTGCCGCTGGAAACCTGGTCTCAGGCGCTTTTCCTCGCAACAACCGTTGCCATTGCCGTCAGTGTTGGTGTATTTGAGATACCCATTATTAATCGAGTCATGTACGGCGACGATCCGACTACCGCCGTTCAACAACGACTCAAAGAATCCGGCTCGACTCCGCGTATTGCAGGCATTGCAACGGGTGCACTGGTTTGGTTGCTGGCTATCTAGGGAAGCTCTCAGGTTACCTGGGAACTCAGATAGCTACCCAATCAGGTTTTCAGAACCAATCTGGCAGAAACCTGGCCTGACTCGTCGCGGCGATCAATGGTGATCTGCCTGACGACAACACCCTTCTGCGTTTCCAGCCGCTCAAGCCAAAGCATTAACTTCGTAAATGCGACCGTATCAAACCAAACGCTCACCGCTGCACTGCCTTCTGGCTGCATGCGGCTTGGTTGAATACCAACACTTTGTGCTGTTCTGGAAATAGAAGTCAACAATGATTGCCCACCTGCCGGGCTGCTTTTGCCGTTGGCAGATGCTGTCTTCGCAACGGCAACAGTTGACTGAAGGTATTCGTTGAGTTTCCTGTGTTTGTCATGATCCAGTTGGCTATCGGCAACAAAATTTCCAATGGGTGACCAAACACCCATGTAGAAAATTACAAGAAACAGGAAGCCGGACAAACCCAGTAAAGCTGCCTGTTCACGCTTTTCAAGTTCGCGGAATCCAGCTTTAAGGTCCGCAAGAATCTTGTTCATGAAGCGCCTCCGGGGGCCTTTATCTTGATACTTCCCCTGACGGAACCAGCCTCCTGGCTGATTGTCCCGATCTCTGCGGTCAAACCTTCCCCGGCCAGAAGTTGAGTGTATTGAACCAGTTCCTCGCTACGCTTGCCCTGTACCTGGAGAATCAAATCACCCCGGCTCTCGTTGAAGTTAATGTTCGTCAGAGTGAGACCCGCTTTCGCCAATCCTTTTGAGGATTGGGCGAACAAACCCATAAAGGCATTTGCGGTGCTACCGGTCGACCCAAGATGGGAATTCCAGCGACGTCGGATGTCCCGAACATTTTTGTCATCCGGGAAAGTCTTCTTATACAAAGCTTGCGTCGCACTTTCATACTGGTCAGCCTTTCTTGCCAGATACAGACCCTGGCCAACCAACGTCAACAGATGCACCAGCACAGTGACCCCAGCCAGGATTGCGACCGAACGCCATACTGTTTGCAGGGCCGAGCGTTCTTCTTCTACTTTGAATTGCGCCTGCAGAAGATTCGTTTGCGATCCATCGTAGCGACAACACAGAAGGTAAAATGCTGATTGATCTGAACTGGTGACAGAAACTTCTTCGCCGCTTGCCTGCATTTCGCTGACCTGTAAATCCAGGTCTTCATCATTGACCGTGATTTCGATAGGGCTGGTATCATCAACCAGAGACAAGACCAGCGGTAGTTCCTGCACAGCAGTTGTCAATCCATCTGAATCTTGCCAGCGCACATGGGCCCGATTGTTATCGATAACGATGTTTGTGCCGTTAATGGGAGAGACCAGACTCGTCTCCGTCACCATGGCGTTGATGAGAATGTTGAGCCCTGATAACTGACTGACCCAGGCTGCCATCAATTCTTGCTTGACAACGCAAACCGATATTTGACCCTGGCCGGTCCTTTTACCCAGCGCAAAGAAACAGTCTTCAACATCCACAGCCAGTTGTTCTTCGATCGCGTAAGGCACCGCCTGGACAATCTGGCGATACTGTNTGCTCGGCACAATCGCCGATGTCATCANCACATCTTCACCGGGAACGACAAGCACACCCTGCCCTTCAAAATTGGCGCCGACATCTTCCTGAAAAGTTTCCAGACTTCCCCTGCCAGTGAGACGCTCATGTCCGTGACCGTCAAAAACCAGCCATTCCAGACCTTCATCCAGGAAACGCAGAAACAATAAGTCAGCCACGGTCCTGACCTTCCCGCTGCCTGGCTTCAGGTCGAAAATTCCTGGAAAAGTCTCTCTGGATGACTCGCATGATACCGGTTACCGGGTGTCTATGAACAATGCTGGTCAGATAACCAAACCTGTCCTGATATCGCGCAATCACGCGTATCTCGAAAAATGAGGATTGTACACCAAGTCCATCTCCTGCTACGCCGAGACCGGCGAGTTCTGAAGACTGCAGAAACTCCGCAACACTTTCAAACCCATCCTGCTCATCTCTTCTCTGCACCAATGCATCGGCTGCCTCATAGGAAAGGCTCGCTGCCAGTGACTGGATCACTGCCGCCGTTGCTGTATTGATGTTAANCCCGGCTTCAACCCTGGGAAGCGTTACCAGGTGCAATGCCAGCACTTGCTGAATTTCGGGTGGCACGCCCAGCAGAAAAAACTCTGATGGGTCAGCCATTAACCCATTGCCAGCTCGGTAGGGCGGCTCATAGACCAGGTATTCAAAATCTTCGGCGCCCATTGGACGTGCACTATTATCGCGATCAAGCCAATCCTGAACCCTGTCGACGATAACTGGATCGCCGCCCGCTGCATTGACCAAATTAACAAACCGTTGCCTGCTGACGCCATGCCTGGGATTCGATTCCATGAGCCCGTTCAGATTGAACAAACCCTGAAGGTCAGTAATCCTGAGATTTACCTCGCCTTGTTCAAACTCAAAGTGTAGGGCTGTGTCCGCCCAGACCTCCGCGAGATGATCTCTCTCAGGATTTTCATCAAAGTCTTCTCGCAATATCTGCCGTGCCAGTTCCTCGCCACCAAGCGCGTACTGATTAGCTTGTCCTCTACCTAAAAACGCTCTGGTCACCTGAATCGCCGCCTGTTGCTCGCGGATCATTGCGACGGCCATCACCGTCGCAATCGAAACGACCAGCAGGATCGTGACCAATGCCACACCATGCTGCCTATTGCGCATTTCTGTTCTCATCATCGATGCGACGGTCGCCAGGTTGGTCTGGTGTTCCGCCTGCTGATCCTTCTTCCAGGTAAGGCTCAATGAGTTGAAATAGTCTCTGTATTTCCCCCAGTGCATCAGTGGAAATCACTATCTCTATGGCAAGGGGTGATGCGTCTCCGAGTTCTTCCAGTTGAAATTCGCTTTCCGTATCACTGTCCTCACCCATGAATCCTGTTGCCCGAAAGTCACTGACACCTTCCAGTAATAGTTGACTAACTGGCTCTGAATCCTCGGCTCTATCAAGCACCTCCCAGAAGTGTCTGGTGAGGGTCTTCTCATCGTAGTCAACACTGTAGGCAACCCGTTGCAATCGACTACGCTGACGACCCGCAGGGTTGCTCCAGCCACCACGAGTAAACTCAATGATGTAATCTTCATTTTCAAAAACGATGGGCGGTAATGTTTCACCATATTCGTCGCGAACAGGTCGCGACACAAACTGGTTGAAGTCTCTGCCGATGATGGAGAGCGCAAGATTCAACTGAATATATCCCTGGGTGCTATTGCGAACCCGTTCATGGCTTGCCGCAACAGTCTGCAGCATCTGGTATGCGCCCATCCCCAGAACCGAAAATATGGAGATCGAGACCAGTAACTCTATTAGCGTGAATCCCGCCAGGGCTTTGTGAAAGGGCATCGAATCAATACCTGCCCAGAAATCCAATGAGCTCAGCATTTGAATCTTCGCGCGAAGCTTTGTAAACGTTAATCACAATCCGTCGTACAAAATCATTTTCAGTCGCCTCGACAGTGGTCTCAATTTCCCATGAGGTGTCACCGACCTCAACATATTCACGATTGACACCGGCCGAAGGGTAGTTGTCATCGTTCCTGGGCAGCAATCTAAGGCTGGTCATTTCATTTTCAGCCAGCCACCAGGCGATAGTACGATCCTGAATCATTCCCGCTTGTCGTACGCTCATCGTTGTATTGCGCAGTAATGCAACCGACACCACCGCAAAGATGCTGAGCGCCACCATGACCTCTATTAACGTGAAGCCCCTGGACCTAATCATCATCACGCCATTTGAATTCGCCATAGCCATCAGCCGAGAAAATCCGGGTCTCTGAAGTGGTTTTCGATTCAAGGATGAGATCGAAGGGTGTGGTTTCGCCACTGGAGAGAATCAGGATGGGTGGTAACTTCTCGCCTGCCAGTCGAAGATCATTGTTATGTGAGCGAATGGTTAGACGAAACTCGCCGGGTAATTCCCGGTGCTGAAACGGAGACGCCGCATCTCTCCAGCTCTGGCTGGCATCGTCAAACTTCGAAAATTGGTAACCTGTATCGGAAAGTCTGAACCCGAATTCTGACGAGTCCAATATCGCCTCGGTGTGAGCCATACTAAAGAGCAGCTCAATTCGACGTACCTCGGTATCAAAATCAGCAGACCGCGCGAATGACGGCAGACGGGTAATAGTCAATCCTGCCAGTATCGTGACGATAAGCAGCACCACAAGGATTTCTACCAGGGTAAAGCCCGGACTTGTGTTTTTATAATTCAGATAAGCGGATGTCTGCATCTACGCCTTCGCCGCCTTCCTGACGATCAGCCCCAAAGGAATAGACATCAATGGTTCGATCTTCGCTGAAGTAAAGGTATATCTCACCCCAGGGATCTTCCGGCATGTTTTTGAGATAACCGTCGCTGCTCCAGTTTCTGGGTTCAGGAAACCCTGATGGTTCATCGACCAGCGCTTCGATACCCTGATCGGTACTCGGATAAAAGCCATTATCCAGCCGGTAGTATTCCAGAGCATTACCTATTTGTTGAACGCCAAGACGAGCGGCAGCGACCCTCGCTTCATCAGGTCGACTCATAATATTTGGCACGATCATCGCACCCAGTATTCCGATGATGACCACCACCACCATGATTTCCATCAGTGTGAATCCCCGGCATGAAGGAATATGGCTGATGTGCTTCATTGTTAATCCCTTTGCTTGTATCGTTTTCATCTTACTCGATTTCCCGCGACAATTGATGAACGGTGACCAGGGAAGCTCTGACAGACATTCCCTAAACAACCAGTTGATTAAGATTCATAATAGGCAGCAAAATAGCCATGACAATAACGAACACCGCACCTCCCATGATAATTAACATGAGCGGTCCGAACAGACTCAACAACATATTCATCAGTAATTCTGCGTCCTGCTGTTGATGGCGCGCGACCCGGGCCAGCATATCGTCAAGCTCACCACTCGATTCACCACTCGCAATCATATGAAGCATCATCGGCGGGAAGTAGCCACTTTGCTCCAGCGATGAAGAAAGACTGATGCCTTCGCTAACCCTTGATGTTGCTCGTGTAACATTTTGTCGAAGCCAGGTATTTGACAGCACTTCACCCGCGATCTTCATGGCGTCAACCAGCGGCACCCCGCTTGACGACAAGATGCTGAGAGTACTGGCGAACTGGGCTGTGTTAGTGCCTTTTACGAGTTTACCGATCACAGGAAGATGTAGAATTCGCCGGTCATACCCCAATCGAATACCGGGGTTCCCAAGCAATTTCCTTATGCCGAAGACAACCCCTACCATGGCCACGACAAAGATGAGCCCGAAATCCACCACCCATTCACTTGCCGTGATAACCGCGATGGTCAGCCAGGGTAATTCCTGTTCTGATTCTGCAAACACCTTCACGATATCTGGCACGACGTAGCCGAGTAGTCCACCCAGAATCAGCACCGTGAATACAAATAGGATAACCGGATACACCAATGCCTGTTTAATCCGGGCTGACGATTCCTGTTGTGTTTCCGTGAAATCCGCCAGGCGATTCAGCACCAGATCCAAATGCCCCGCTGATTCACCGGCGGCAACAGTCGCACGATGCAATGACGGGAATGCGCGCGGGTATTCGCCCAGGGCGTTAGCCAGAGAATACCCTTCCATCACTTTGGATCGAACCGTCACCAGCATACTGTGAATAGTGGGTTTCTCACTCTGTTGGGAAACTGCGAGTAACGCTTCTTCAACAGGCAATCCGGCGGCGATGAGCGTTGCCAGTTGTCTTGTCACCAATGCTCGCTCGTTTACAGACAAGGAGGGTTTAAAAAACTCTTCCATGAATTTAGGACCCGATTCTTTTCTTCGGGTGGGATTCACATCCAGAGGGGTAAGACCCTTGTCTCGAAGCAACTGCCGAACCTTGCGGACGCTGTCTGCCTCAAGCACACCTTTTTCTTCACGTCCCTTTGGGTTAAGAGCGTTGTACTCGAATGCCGCCAATCAACTTTCCCTCGAAATTTGAATTATTCAATCTTCCATGGTCACACGCAGCACTTCATCGATGGTGGTCAACCCCTCCAGCACCCGGGATCTGCCGTCATCCCTGATACCCGTTGCCTGCTTGCGCACGTGTTCTTCCATATCGAGTTCGGATGTGCCGCTATGAATCATGCGGCGCAAATCATCATCGAGGATAACTACCTCATAGATGCCCTTTCGCCCCTTGTATCCTTCGTTGGCACATTCCTCACACCCTACCGGGCGATAAACTGTCGCCGCTGAGCCTGGATCAATTTTTAAAAATTCACACTCATAGTCATCGGCGGCGTGGGCTTCCCTGCAATGTGGGCAGAGCACTCTGACCAGTCTCTGGGCGACCAGGCCGACCAGTGAATTGCTCAACAAGTATGGCTGCACACCCATATTGGCAAGCCTTGTGATGGCGCCAATGGCCGTATTCGTGTGAATGGTTGAGAGCACAAGATGCCCGGTCAAGCTGGCCTGCACAGAAATATCGGCAGTTTCAAAATCCCGAATCTCACCGACCATCACGACATCCGGATCCTGGCGGAGAATCGCCCGCAAACCTTTGGCAAAGGTCATTTCCGCCTTAACGTTAACCTGTGTCTGCCCTATGCCTTCAATGTCATATTCAATCGGGTCCTCGACGGTCAGAATATTTCGGCTGCGATCATTTAACTGATCCAAGCAGGCATACAGGGTCGTGGATTTACCCGAACCCGTTGGACCCGTCACCAGCAAAATGCCGTGGGGTCGCTTGATCAGGGTGCTCATGGAATCCATATCTGCCGGACTCATACCAAGGTGCGACAGGTCTCGACGACCCTCTTGCTTGTCGAGTAATCGCATGACCACGCGTTCACCATTGCTGGCCGGAATAGTAGAAACCCTGACATCAACTTCTTTTCCGCCTACCCGAACCGAGATTCGACCATCCTGGGGCAAACGTTTTTCAGCTATGTCGAGCTTCGCCATCACCTTGATTCTGGAAACCAGCAAGGGCGCCAGCGCCCTTCTCGGGCTGACGATTTCTCGCAATACGCCATCGACTCGAAACCGAACGACGAGACGCGTTTCATAGGTTTCGATATGAATATCCGATGCTCCGACCTTAACTGCCTCGGTTAACAAACTGTTAATGAGCTTGATGATGGGCGCGTCATCCTGCTGGTCCAACAGGTCACCGGTTTCTGGAATAGCTTCGGCAAGCCTGGAAAGATCAACCTCCTCTCCAAGATCTTCAATCATCTGCATGGCTGCGTCAGAATCATTCTGGTAGGCATCAGACAAATGTTGATCAAAAGTCGATTGATCGACGAGTCGGAGCGTCAGGCCGGAATCGCTGACTCGTCTTACTTCTGCCAGAATCTGGGCCTTCAGACCCTCCAGGTACAGCATTTCAGTTGGTGCACCCGAGACGGCGGCAGGAATAACGACCACGCCATGTCGTTTGGCGAAACCAAACGGTAGGACATGACTTTCCAGAAGTTCACTCATCTCAATGTTTGACCTTAGATAACCTTAATATCTCGTTGATTAAATGCATTTAATCCGGTCTATACTAGCGTGTTACAAGGATCATGGTCAGTGTATAGACAAGATCAAGTTTACCCCGCTTCAGGTCTTCAATCTTGATCGAAACGAGCATACTATAAGCATTACTTATCAGCTTTAATTAATTTGATTCAGTCAGGTGATACTGGCAGGGACCAACTATGAAACTAAGCGACATTGATCTCAATCTGTTCGTGGTATTTGACGCCATCTATACTGAAGGTAACCTGACCAGAGCGGGTGAGATCATTGGTATTACGCAACCTGCGGTCTCCAATTCCCTGTCCAGGCTCCGTAACCTGTTTGATGATCCCCTGTTTGTCAGAACAGCCGAAGGCATGGTGCCTACGCCCGTAGCACAAAACATCATTGGTTCCGTCAGACAGGCTCTCGGGCTCATTCGTTCCAGCGTCCAGGAGAGCGAGTCATTCGACCCGAAAATCTCAGATAAGCGGTTCCGCGCCAGCATGACCGACCTTAACCAGGCCATTATCTTGCCGCAATTGTTCGCAATTATAAAAAGAGAATCACCAAGAGTCGCCGTCGACTGCTACCAGGTCCATCGTCGAGATATGAACATAGAGCTGGCATCTGGCAACCTGGACCTCGCCATTGATATTCCCCTCACGCCTGACCCTCAGATCAAACAAACAGCCCTGTTCTCTCATCCTTACGTCTGTGTCATTAACCAGAATCATGATCTTGTTAACGACAAACTCGATTTGGACACCTATTTAAAGTTACAACACATCCATATTTCTTCGCGGCGAGGCGGTCTGGGGCATGTGGACTTAACACTCGGGAAAATGGGCAAAAAGCGGAATATAGTGTTACGAACTCAACACTATTTATCAACACCTGAGTTGGTCGGCTCAACTAACTTCGCATTAACAGTACCTAAAATTTTCGCCGATGTTCTGTCAGACACGACTCCGATACGATATCTGGATTTACCCTTCGACGTCCCTCATCTCGAATCCTTTCTTTATTGGCATGAAAGCACCGATAAAGATCAAGCGAATGTGTGGATGCGTGAAAAGATCATAAACAGCTATAAAACCAACTAGACGATAAGGTAAATAGGGGTACAATCCCGCCCGATATGGATTTTATCGGTTCTCATATTCTTTCAGTGTCACAGTTCAGCCGTGACGATGTCGAAACCGTTTTTGACGTTGCTAACAAGATGGTCCCCTATGCCAAACGTGAGCGGGTGACCCGGGTCCTCGAAGGCGCCATTCTTGGTAATATGTTCTTCGAGCCAAGCACCAGAACTCGGGTTAGTTTTGGTTGTGCCTGGAACTTACTTGGCGGCGAAGTTCGTGAGACCTCCGAAGTAAAAGCCTCCGCTATCGCCAAAGGCGAATCCTTCTACGACACTGCCCGGGTTCTGTCAGGTTACAGTGATGTAATCGTTATGCGCCACGAGATCGCAGGTTCCGTGGACGAATTCGCTGCTGCCAGCCGGGTGCCGGTCATCAATGGCGGTGATGGATCTAACGAGCATCCAAGCCAGGCACTGCTCGATCTGTATACGATTCAAAAAGAAATGGAAAGTCGCGGCAAGGAGGTCAATGGCCTGCGAATCGCTCTCATTGGCGATCTGAGATACGGCCGAACAGTGCACAGCCTGTGCAAACTATTATCTCTGTACAAGAACATTCACTTTACCCTGGTGAGTCCCGGAGAATTACGCTTGCCGGTAGACTACGTTCGGCAGGTGACATCGGCAGGACACGAAGTCATTGAGTCCGAAGATCTGCAGTCTGGCATCGCTCATGCCGATATCCTGTACGTAACCAGAACCCAGGAGGAACGCTTCCCCTCCCGCGAGGAAGCAGACAAGTACAAAGGTTTGTTTCGACTCAATCAATCAATTTATACCGAGTACTGTGAACCCAATACCGTCATCATGCATCCCCTGCCACGTGATAGCCGCGGCGATGCTCGCGAGCTTGACGACGATTTGAACGAAAATCCAAACCTTGCCATCTTCCGCCAGACTGACAACGGTGTTGTCATCAGAATGGCGCTGTTTGCACTGATTCTGGATGTTGTCGACCAGGTCGAAAAAACTGCCAGAGACGTTAACTGGTACACCGCTGGCCGATTCGACCAGGTCTAGGGAAGCTCTGAGTCTTCTCGACAGGATCAATGAATTTACCTATCCTCAGGCAACTGCGCATCTACTCATCAGGAGTCCCCATGATCTACAACAGCATCCTAGAGACCATCGGAAATACGCCGGTGGTTAAATTAAACCGCATGGCCCCCAACGATCAGAATATCTTCGTAAAAATTGAAGCCTTCAACCCCCTGGCATCAGTAAAAGACCGGCTTGCCATAGGCATTATTGAAGACGCGGAAAGGCGAGGTACTCTCTCCCCTGGGCAAACCGTTATTGAGGCGACCTCGGGCAATACCGGAATCGCCCTGGCCATGGTTTGCGCTGCCAAGGGTTACCCCTTTGTTGCAACCATGGTTGAGACCTTCTCAATTGAACGAAGGAAGATCATGAAAGCATTAGGCGCCAAAGTCATTCTGACGCCTGCAGCNGAACGCGGTTCCGGCATGGTAAAAAGGGCTGAAGATTTAGCTAATCAACATGGCTGGTTTTTGGCACGGCAGTTCGAAAATGAAGCTAATCCAGAGTACCACCGCAACACAACCGGACCCGAAATCCTCCGAGATTTTGCTGGAAGGAGTCTGGATTACTTTGTGACTGGCTGGGGTACCGGCGGCACACTGACCGGCGCTGGTGAAGTGATAAAGCTTGCAAGACCAGGGACACAAATCATCGTTGCAGAACCAGAGAATGCGGCCATGTTATCGGGTAAGGACTGGTCTCCTCACAAGATACAGGGCTGGACACCAGATTTTCTGCCCGGCGTACTCAACAAAGAAATTGTCGATGAGATCGTTCCTGTCAACGACGATGCCTCCATCACGACCGCGCGACAACTGGCGACGGATGAGGGAATCTTCGTTGGCATATCATCCGGCGCGACGTTGAGAGCGGCCTTAACGGTTGCAGAAACAGCCCCGGCGAACAGTAGCTTTCTTGTGATGCTGCCTGATACTGGCGAGCGATACCTGTCCACGCCGCTATTTGAAAATATCTCTGAAGAATCAGATGATGCCTGGCTGGAAAGTCTCTAGCTCGAAAGTCTCCAGGGAAAAAAAGCCCCGCTAAGCGCACTGCTGTCCCATAGTTGAGGGATAAAAGACAAAGCCTGAACTTATGTTGTTAAAATGATTGTGCTAGCAAACACAATAACAACAAGGGGTTCAGGCTTTGTCACATCATAACACTGCTTTTCATCAGTTAATCAAATCCATTTCGAGACATGACTTCGAGTCGTTGGCAAAGCAGCACCATGTTGGACAAAAACTCCGTTCGGCAACTCATTGGGACCAATTTATTGGCATGTGTATGTCACAGATTTCTGGTCGCCAGAGCCTGCGTGATATCCAGTCGAACTTAGAGTCACAATCACAGAAGCTTTACCCTATGGGNGCCAAGCCTATCGCCCGTTCGACGCTGTCGAGACTGAACGAGNAACAACCAGCCTCGCTGTACGAAGCCCTCTTCTATAAGTTGCTACACCGTTGTAAACAACAACCGTCCAATCACAAGTTTCGATTCAAAAACCCGCTCTAC
>JGI26061J44794_1000066_pt1 | contig 45783 bp, 43 predicted proteins | sample MarorgKNORR_S2LV_5_FD_44794 | JGI IMG/M metagenome (IMG submission 44794) | reverse complement strand
GTTCATATCATTATCCAATAGATAGTCTTATTGGAGCAATTACAGGATGGTTTTGTTATATTTACATACCTCGAATCCATGACTATATCAACTCTAAATAAGTTCAAATTCACATTACTGATTATTTCAGTAATATTTTTCACAAGTTGCGTGGAAACTATCATCTATGTCCAAGTTCATCCTAACGGGCGCTATAACATAAATTTCATCACCAAAGGCGATTCCACCGATGTCTTCAACCATGATTTTCCCCATCCTGCCGGACCAGTTTGGATAACAAATGTTGAAAAAACCCCTGGAGAAGATGATGATATCTGGGTCATGAAAACCAGCGGCATGGCTAATGGTGCCTTGCTTTTTACAGCTAGGAAAGATTCACTAACTGCTCTCCAGCATCCCCTTCAGGTAGAACGCAAAGAAGGCTACTTCACCACGCGATACACCCTGCGCAATGTATTTAAAGGACGCCAGGTATACCGCAAATACCCGGCTTTTGGACGCAGCCTGCAGGAAAGTGATAAAGATTCCACACGCTGGTTGGACGAAGCACTTTACTATATGTGTACAGCCGCTATCAGTGATCTGCAAAACGATCCTGAAACATCAATCAATTCCGATCTGTCAGAACGAGTGCTGAACCATATCCACAATACACTGGCCCGGGTTAGTCAAAAGGACCTCTTTGAAGAATTAGTAAACAAACAAAACTTCATTGATCAAATGCTTAAACCATTTAATAATGATTTACCTCAAGGTTATGGTACATTATTAAATAAATCCACAGACAAATATGAAGAAGAACTCCGACTTACCAGCAATCTGCAGGATGATCAATTTCAATATCGTGTATTGATGCCCGGCGCTGTTACTTCAACCAATGCCGATACGATTATAAATGATACATTGATGTGGTCATTTGGACTTCAACAATACATAAATGATGACTATGTTATTGAAGCCGCTTCCATTGTGTATTCTCCTCAACGAATCCAGATTGCAATTCTAATATCTGCGGTATTAGTATTAGTCATCTTATATTTAGCTTACAAACGGAGAAATTGAAATGAAAAAACTTATCCTTTTACTTTTATCATGATTGGTTTTTGCAAAACCAAAATTTAACGATGCTGATTTAAAATCCATGACTCCCCGCTATTTTCAGCGCAACCATACAGCTCCAAAATTATTGGGTGTGAATATCTATAAAACACGAGAAGGTCGTGTATATCAAGTGGGCATCATGACAGACAGAAATCGCACCAATAAAGATATGGATTTTGCCTATTCAGCTCTTACCAATTTGGGCCAGTATACCAGGCAAAAATTCACCCAATTTATCGTTGTGATGCACAGCGATGTCCGCGGCGAGCCGCCGCAAGTGTGTATCGGTAAGGCTAAATGCAGTATTGATACTTTCATTCATGAGCGGGTGAGTTATGAGAAATGGTATTATAAGAATTGTATCTATTTCAAGGAGATGTGAACTTGCCCTTTATCAACGTAAATTCCAGTTATATTTAATTGTATCCGAGGAAGAATTATGACAAATATATTTACAAAACACCCTAATTCTGTTGGTGAATCCTACCTGGTCCATGGCACTAAAGCCGTCAGTTATAGTGTGCAAATGCTATTTGCAAGCATTTGCTGTATAGTCCATGCTGTATTTCCTTTTGTGTTTAAATCAACCGCCAGCAATATTGCCCGGAAGGTGGTTGAGGATGTTGAAAATCGCATTGAAAACGGTAATTCAGAATAACATTCCTTGAACACCTTACTTTTTTTACTATTGAATCTAATAACTGATTCGACTTCTATAGTTCCAGAAGGCCCCTTCCCAATTACTCCTAAAGTATTTCACCATCCGGAAAAAGTATTATTTAATACCCGTCCGTATAATATGGACCTGTTTGTTGATTTTGATGAAAAAGAAATTGAATCTGTCAGTGTTTTTATCAAAACAGATGCTATGGAAAGCTATATAGAATTCCCGCTGAATACATTCAGAGCGCGATATCGCCACCCTTTCAATCCGTTGTTAACACCCGCCAAAACGATTGAATATTTTTTCGTCGTAATTCTGAAAGATGAATCGATCTATGCAGCGCCGCTGGATAAGAATGGCTATATAATTATTGTAAAACGCACATTAGAAAATTCTGCTGAATATTTCAAACGACAGTTGATCCAGCGACGATGAGTACCCGGACTAAAATTGACAATTTACGGTCAGAATTAAACGACCATAATTACCGCTATTATGTGTTGGATGATCCTGTTATTTCCGATGCAGAATACGATCGATTGCTCCGAGAACTCCAATCTCTAGAGGATACTCATCCGGAATTGATTACAGATGATTCTCCTACTCAACGTGTGGGTGCATTACCTTTGGAAGGATTTGGAAATATTGAGCACCGCATACCCATGCAGTCATTAGCCAATGCAATGGATTCGGATGAGCTTTTGGCTTTTCATGATCGTTTGATCCGCAGACTGGGCAAGGAACAAGCAATAGAATATATTGCTGAACCTAAACTGGATGGTCTGGCAGTTGAGTTAGTATATGAAAATGGACAATTTGTAAATGGTTCCACTCGTGGCGATGGTACAACAGGTGAAGACATTACTCAAAATTTAAAAACCATCCGAGCCATTCCTCTCGCCGTGCGCGTGGAAACGCAATCAGCACCGGCGCTGTTGGAAGTCCGGGGGGAAGTGTTTATCAGCAAAGATGATTTTAAAAAGTTGAATAAGCAACAGGAGGAAAATGACAAACCTGTTTTTGCTAACCCACGAAACGCCGCCGCCGGTAGCCTGCGTCAATTGGATTCCGGTATTACAGCTACTCGTCCTCTATCTATTTTTTGCTATCAGGCAGGAGTTGTTGAAGGAACAACATTTGAAACTCACAGTGAATTTTTGGCAGCTTTGCAAAACTGGGGTTTTCCCGTAAATCCGGAAATCAAAATATTAAATGGAATAGAGGAAGCCATCACATTTCATTCTAATCTGGAATCCCACCGAAATTCACTCCCTTATGAAATTGATGGTTCTGTCATAAAAGTAAATAATTATGCTTTACGGGAGGAATTGGGTGTACGCAGTCGTTCACCCCGCTGGGCAATCGCCGGAAAATTTAAGGCCCAGCAAGAAACGACAGTGATTGAAGATATTGTTCTTTCTGTTGGTCGAACGGGCGCCGTAACACCCGTGGCAAAACTGCAACCAGTAAAAGTAGGCGGTGTGGTGGTCTCCAATGTCACTCTACATAACCAGGATGAAATCGACCGCAAAGATATTCGTGTGGGGGACACTGTTTTAATTCAGCGCGCAGGTGATGTTATACCGCAAGTTGTAAAAGTTATTAAAGAAAAACGCCCGTCAAATACTTCACCCTTTAAAATGACAAACACGTGTCCTGAATGTGACCATGATGTATATCGTCCGGAAGATGAAGTCGTTGCTCGCTGTCAAAATTTATCCTGCCCTGCCCAAGTAAAAAGGCGCATTGAACATTTCGTATCGAAGAATGCAATGGACATTGATGGTGTGGGAGAAAAATTGATTGATCAACTGGTTGAAAAGAATTTAGTCAAATCTGTGGATGATCTTTATCGTCTGACACTAGATCAACTTTCCGAACTTGAAAGGATGGCTGAAAAATCAGCAAAAAACACTATTTCTGCTATAAACAATTCAAAATCCACAACGTTTCATCGCTTTGTCTACGCTTTAGGAATCCGCAATGTGGGTGAACATGTTGCTAAAGTATTGGAAAAATCCTTCACCGGGAATATAGAAATCTTTATGAAAACAAATGCTGAAGTTCTTGAAGATATCGATGAAGTGGGACCCATTGTAGCTGAAACCATTGTCAAATTTTGGGCAGATGAAACCAATATAAACATCGTCAACAATTGTTTTAAACTAGGCATTTCTCTTGAATTAGTAAAAAATGAAACTGAACAAATATTTATGGGGAAAACGTTTGTTTTCACCGGCTCACTGCAATCAATCACACGCAAAGAAGGAAAAGAAATAATCGAAGCCAGAGGCGGACGTGCAGCCGGTTCAGTCAGCGCAAAGACAGATTGTATTGTAGCCGGAGAAAATGCAGGATCCAAACTAAAGAAAGCTGAAAAATTAGGTATTCCTGTTTTGACAGAATCAGAATTTATGGATTTGATTAAATGAAGTACATTTTCATTTTTCTAATTTCATTTTCGTTTACCTTTTCAGAAAGCTACTTAACAAAAGCAGATTTTTATTTAACATCTATGCTCGAAGGAAATAATAACAATCCTTTTACGGATATTGCCATGGAGGGATTGGCATTGGCTACACCTTTTATTGAATTTGGTGCTGCTGGGTTTGATCAAATTGCTAATGATAAACTAATACCTTCCTTTTCTGCTAGCCTTGGAGTTCAATTACCTATCGCATTGGGGAAATACTTTTTTAAACGTGAACGACCCCAAAGACATTATAATCCACGGTTATGGAATTCCCGTTTTACACCGTCATTTCCTTCCGGACATACTGCAACAACTTCAGCCTGGGCAACGTCGATTGCCTTGACTTCTCCAAAAATGGTACCAGTGATGATTGGATACACTTTTTTGAGTGGGTATAGCCAAGTTTATGTTGGGAATCATTATGTTTCTGATGTTATTTTTGGTTGGGCATTGGGCTACGCAGTTGCATCATTATTTTATAAATTGTATAATAATAATACAGGCAATTCTGGTGTAATTCCTCAATTGAAAATTGCTATACCATTACCATGAAGTTTATTTCATTCATTCTCTTTATTCAGTTTTTATTTGCCGGCGAACTTAAACTTTCGTCTTTTAAAATCGCCGATGGTTTTTCCAAGCCGGTTTACATCTGCCAACCGCCGGGAGATAATGAGCGATTGTTTGTCCTAGAGCAAAAGGGTGTCGTCAAAATGATTAAGAATGGATCAAAAGTCCGAAAACCATTCGCAGACATCCGCGATAGAGTGCATAATCCAGTTATACCGGGCGATGAAAGAGGCCTTCTTGGATTAGCCTTTCATCCTGATTATCAATCAAATGGTTTTGTCTTTATGAATTATATTGATGAAGATGATCATACCATTATTTCACGATTTATAGTCAGTGAAAACCTAGATAAATTAGATACTGATTCTGAAAAAATATTAATGAAAATTAAACAGCCCTTTTCCAATCACAACGGCGGGCACATGGTTTTTGGTCCTGATGGTTATCTCTATATTTCTGTTGGTGATGGTGGAAAATGGGGCGATCCATATAATAATGCCCAAAATCTGGAAACCGTGTTTGGTTCCATCTTGCGTATTGATGTGGATAATGGCGAACCATATGCAATCCCAGAGGACAATCCTTTTCTTAAACACGAAAATGCAAAAAAGGAAATCTGGCAATATGGTTTACGCAATGTGTGGCGATTTTCATTTGATCGAGAAACTGGAGACATTTATCTGGGAGATGTTGGCCAGGATATGTGGGAAGAAATCAATTTCGTATCAGCTGAAGATGCCGGCGGTCAAAATTTTGGTTGGAGAGTCATGGAAGGAAATCACTGCTATAACCCTAAAGAAAACTGCGATTCAACCGGACTGATGCCCATTTTAGAATATCCCAATGATGCAAATTACATGAAGGTTTTAACGGGGATGGATGAACCGAACGTAGATGGTTGTTCAGTGACCGGAGGTTATGTATATCGCGGTTCTGCCATCGACAAATTACAAGGAACATATTTCTTTGCCGATTACTGTTCTGGTAACATTTGGACGTTTAAAGAAAAAAATGGCAAGGCCACTGAATTTCAAAACCGTACTGAAGAAATCAATTTAGGCGGGGGTGGGTTCACTAACTATATATCTTCTTTCGGAGAAGACAATAACGGAGAACTCTATATTGTGGACTATAACGGAATAATCTTTAAACTCACAGTAGCTGAATAAAAGGAAATTATTATGATGAAGATAGAAGATATTATTGATGATATTGTTTTACTCGTCCTTTCAGATCACGAACCATTGAAAGAATTGGGTATAGAACAAAATAAACTTTTTGCAAAAGTAATAGGGTATGACGAAAACGGTGTTTGGATTGAAAATCCGGATTTTCGAATTCCTGACCCATCAAAAAAAAGCAAAAAAGCATATAGGTCTGTAACGGCGTCTATTCTGATTCCATGGGGGTATCTTTCCTCTATTGTTCATTTCCCTAACGTTGAGGGGTTTGACTTTCCAAACCCATTTGATTCCAAAATAGGGTTTGATTTAGACAATTGAACGCTCCTGCAGTTCATATATCCGGTCTTCATAAATCGTATGAAGATACAAAGGCTCTATGTGGGGTCGACCTCACAATTAAAGATGGCCAATTTTACGGTTTACTGGGACCCAATGGTGCTGGTAAAACTACCACAATCCATATTTTAACAGGGTTGGTATTAAAAAACGAGGGTATTACTGAAATCTATGGGAAAGACATTGTAAAAGATTTTCGATTTACACGATCACAGATTGGTATAGCCCATCAAGAATTGCCTATAGACTGGTTTTTCCCACTAGAAAAATTGCTCTATTTCCATGCCGGTTATTATGGAATAACCCAAAAAAAGGCCAAACCAAGAGTTGAAGAATTATTAGAACGACTTGGGCTGAAAGATAAACGCACATCACGATTACGTCAATTATCCGGTGGTATGAAACGCCGTTATCAGTTGGCAAAAGCATTGGTGCATGATCCCAAAATCCTCATCTTGGACGAACCCACGGCTGGCATTGATGTGGAACTCCGTCATGAACTTTGGGATTATTTGCGAGAACTCCATCAAAACGGTAAAACAATTTTGCTTACTACCCATTATATTGAAGAAGCTGAATTACTATGTGAAAAAGTAGGTATTATTGATAAGGGGAAAATTATTAAAGAAGGTTCACCTGCGGATCTAACTCGTGAATTGGGAAAAGCAGGAATTAATGTTCACATCACCGGTTGGAACGATGAACTGAAAAATGCCTTTTCAGATTATTCATACACTCTAGAAGATAATCGGCTTCATTTCACCGTTCGGGACCCCGAAGAAGTCATGGCCAGTATTATACAGATATTATCCAATCATGGTTGTCAAATCCATAGTGTGTCTACTGAAAAATCATCATTAGAAGATGTTTTTTTAAATCTTACAGGTAAAGGAATTAACTGATGACCGGTACAAATTGGGTCGGGTTATATACACTTACAAAAAGAGAAGTGGGCGATTTTTTTCAGTCTATCGCCAAACCGTTTTGCCGGGGCTCATTTCATCGGGGCTATATATTTTAATCTTTGGTTTTACTCTTGAGCAACGTATCGGGGAAATTGATGGCGTACCCTATACTCTCTTTATCTTGCCTGGGTTGATTATGATGAATACACTTACTAACGCCAGTTCCAATGCTTCTTCATCCATGCTGCAGATGAAACTTCTGCAACAACTGCCCGATATCCTAACCGCACCTTTGTCAAGCCTGGAGCTTTCTTTGGCCTATATTATTGGCGGCACAGTCAGGGGAATGGTAAATGGAATTTTGGTTTTACTTTTGGGAGTGTTACTAATAGATATGCCCGTCCATCATCCTTTGGCAACACTTGGATTTATTTTTCTGGTTTCGTGGGCTTTTTCCAGCATGGGTTTATTATTAGGGCAATTGGCTGATTCTTGGGATCAACTAGCCATGATGCAAAACTTCTTTTTAACTCCTTTAAGTTTTCTTGGTGGTATTTTTTATTCAATAAAAATGCTGCCCGATTGGGCTCAACAATTATCCTTGGTGAATCCTATATATTATATGATTAATGGTNTTCGTTATACAGTCCTTGGTGTCTATGATTCATCACCNCTAAANAGTTTCTTAATGGCNTTATTTATGACAATTTTATTTACAACTGCTGCGATTTTATTAATGAAAAGCGGTAAAAAAATTAAACAGTGAGGTTTCTATTATTGGTTCTTGCTGTCGCTCTATTGTCGGGCGAAGAAGGAACTGATTCAACCGTTTGGTCCCAATATGCCCGGGGAGGATTATCCCACGATCAGGGAAAAAGCGGTGGGCATGGCTACTATCGTATCAATCGAAAAACAGTAACCTCTTTCCGGGATCTACGTCTTTTTGGATATGGGTTGGGGGACGATTCTTATATTTACCTACGTTATAAAAGTAGTACTAAATATTCAGAAAATGTGAAATTATATAATTTCACAACTGTATCGTATCAGAAAAATACACGGGCTGATTTGGCTATGCGTTACCACTTCAACCAAGGGTTTGGATATTTTATTAACGAATACAATAATGGACATGTGACTGGAGAATTGGGCCACGCCTATGATATGTCTGACTTTCTAAATGATACTCGTAAAACATCATATCTAAAGGGCGGCATATTTTGGGATCATGAATTAGGGAAAATCAGCACTAAGTTAGAAACAGAATGGTTCAAGCAAATAAGCGATGTGGTGACAACCGATTTATCACGCGTACAGTTTTTTGCTGAAATATCGTATCAATTAAATAATTTACTTTCATTAATTATGGGATTTGAGCAAGATTACTACACTGCAAACAAACAGAGTCCGCAATCATATTATTTTTCATTGGGTTGGCAGAAGTAATTCTGTGATATCGGACACAAACACACAATAAATACCATCATAAATTGACGGTTAAATTAAAGTACCATGATTAAACATATAGTTATTCTTAGCCTATTTTTTCTTCCATTTCTTGCTTCCCAGACCATCGCGCCTGACGTTACAAATGTAAAAAAGCGACTGCTTGTCTTAACTGCGGATGAGTCTAAACCTAATGATGCATTGGATAGAAAAATATCAAAAATTGTTGCAGAAATCGCTACAGATCTCGGGCGATATGAAGTCATTGATCGTAATCAACTTGAATCTATTTTAAATGAACTTGCCTTACATCAATCGGGGATAATTGCTGTAAAAGACATCCTTGAACTCGGAAACATTGCATCTGCAAATGAAGCCATGAAAGTCCAAATTACCCATTATAGCCAAAAGGGCGTTCCCCTTGAGGAGGAGGAGGAGGAGGATAAGGGATTTTGGAAAATGGTGGTATATGAGTCTGTCAAAGGTGCAATCCGTTTAGCAACAACACCTAAAAATGAAGAACCCTATGCAAATAATATGGAAACCATTATCCAAGCTGATATTATTTTATTAAATGTTAAAACTGGACAAACGATAGACACTTATCCCATCAGCGCTGCACATACAGGGGGGAGCCGAGGAAAATCCCTTGGCATTGCTTTAAACCAGATTAGATCCAAAATTTTTCAGGCGCTTAAAAATATCTATATCATCAAGACTGAAGTGCTCGATGTGAATGGCAGTAAAGTCACATTAATTTTAGGAAGTGACCTTGGAGTAAAAAAAGGAACTGTGTATGAAATTTCACGATTAGATAAAAAGAAAGTCTTAAGCGGAAGAGAAATTAGAATCCCCGGGAAAACAGTAGGGCTCGTAAGAATCAATCGAGTTAGTAATGATGCCAGCATAGGAACCATTATCCGTAAATGGGGACGTGTTAAGGGTGGCTATCAAGCTGAAGAATTGGTTTCTCCGCCCAGAGCCAGTGGAGGAATAACAATCCAATATAATCTAGAAAGACAAGCAATCGATCATGGAGGATTGCTAATTCAACTTAATCCGTTGAGTAAATGGGGAGGGTTTTTTCATCTAGGCGGTGGTTCGATATTTGATAGTCGTAACGATAAGGATTTTATGTTCACATTCGGAGGTGGAATAAATTATAGATTTTTATATACGCCTCAATTTAACCTCGGAGGTATTGTTGATATTCCATTTTCATTTGTCAGCAGAAATGATGATTTTAATAACAGTGTAACAAATGTGCTCATGACTCCCCAAATTGGTTTACAAACAGAAATTATGATTAACCGAAAACTGGATTTAGTCATTCGAGCTGGTTATAGCTCTTCAAACACTCTTGGTAAATGGACATATTCAAAAGGTGAAGGCGATGATTCGAAACAATTTGATGCTGAATGGGATGGATTAGCTCCCACGCTAGATGCATCGGGAATATATTTCAATTTTAGTATTCGTTATTTAGAAATTGATATTGATTTTTAATCTTTAAGAATATCCTTAATTAATTCCAGTTTTCCATCAATCTTATTATAGGGTATTAATCCCAATATTTCCGCAATCAGCGGATAAATATGAATATTTTCAACTGTCGGTCTTGAATAACCATCTTTGAACGCCGGTCCATCTGCGACAAATAGTGCATGCATACTGCGCAATTCATTATCATAGCCGTGAGTGCCACCCTGGAGGAATTTTAAACTTAATTTATCAGCGCCATAATATTTTTTGTCCAATATATACCACCCTTCATCTGCCACTAATAATACATCTTTAATTCGGTAATGATTTTTAAAATGATAGCGGTCGGGGATTTCATCTTTTTTATACACATTTAAATGAGGAATCATTTTCAGTTTTTTTACTATGCGATTCAACTTACTTTTCGTTTTACTGTAAAGAAATGCGTAGGGGCCTGAACTTTCTTGGATAATATCCTTTAGGTTTACATAGTCAGTTAAATCAATGACTCGTTTAGGGCTGATGGCGGCCATGCCATGATCGGCCACTACAATTATATTTAAGTTTTGAGATATTTCTAAAGATTCCATGGCATTCATGATATTACCCATAATGGTATCCATCGATTCTACCATAGCTTCTGTTTCTGCAGATCTTGGACCATGCCGATGCCCTGCATCATCTGGCTCATGAAAGTACAACGAAATCAAATGTGGACGTTTTTCTTCCGGAAGACTAAACCATTTTGTCACAGAATCAACTCTAGCATCGAATGGAAATTGGTGATCATATTTTTTCCAGATGCTGGATTGAACACCACCTATATGTGCTTCGGTACCCACCCAAAAATAAGAAGCTGTTTTCATTCCCTGTTTTTCAGCCGTCAACCAAATAGGTTCCCCGCCATAAAATCGTGCATCCTCAACTTTTGAACGATCAGATAGAGTATAAAATTCATCCAGCTTCTCATCGTAAAAATCATTTCCAATTAAACCATGATTTTCAATATACATACCTGTGGCAATGGTGTAATGATTTGGAAATGTTTTGGACACAAAAACAGGTTTTAAACCATCTGCTTTTACACCTTGTATTGCTAATCGATCAAAATTTGGAGTGTCATACCAATCCAGATAGTCTGCCCTAAAACCGTCAAATGAAATTAATAGCACATACGAGCCATTTGGTGTATTGCTAAAAAGGAATGTTAATAAAAATAAATGAAAATACTTTTTCATTATTATTTGGTTGGAACAAAACCTAAAAATGAACCCGGGAATTTATCTGTCGCAATTAAAAATCCATTATGATCCAAACGAACAAGCCCTTCCCAATTTCTTGATCCGTTTTCATCCAATTCAATTTCAATCGGTTTTCTGTCAGTCAACTGTATTATTCCATTTGTTAATTCAAATTGTATCAATCGTTCAACCGCTTCAGATTTTTTATGAGATGTTCCTTTCCCGAATTTTTTCGATATAAAATCAGTTGCAGGATTCAATCTTTCCTTATCACCTGGCCATAAATAATTAATCGCCCAAAAAGTGTTATTGCTGTCGAGTCTGGTTACGTCAGTAATACGATATTCTATATGTGGATATTCGATCCTTGACACTGTTCGCTCTATTGACACAACTGGTTGCCAAGCTGAATCTCGAACATTTTTTCCATTGGCTTCATAAAAAAGGATAACATTTCCTCCGTCCATCAAAGTACTTTCATACGTCATGTTCTTTATTTGAGTAGGCATGGGAATTTCTAATGGCTCTTGATCGGTTATTTTGGCTTCATTTGTTTTTGGATTTATTGTCCCCCATGCAATATATCCATGCATATTTCCATCATGATTTGCCTCAAGGGTAACAACAAATTGATTTCCATTAAACGCAATGGATTCCAACCCTTCAAACCCTGGGATTATTTCTGAATAGTCAGGTGTTATAAAAGGCGTTTGTCTTGGTTCTATTGGTATCGGGTTTTTTGATTGAATAGATGAGTATAGTTCATCCTTTGGAATCATAAATAAATATCCACCCAAATTCTCTGGTAAGAGAACAAGGTTATCCCCATACCAATCTAATCCGGAAATTTCCTGTTTTGGGTTTGTTATCAATCCAGATAATGGAATATCCTTATGTTTTATCTCTTGTGAATTCAGAATGGATAGAATGATGAGAAATAGAAACGATNGTTTTTCTTTCATTAAAAACCCTTTTNTCTTTTTATATAACTTAAAATGGATTGACAAGCGTCAAGCGTAGATAATTTTTAGGAATTTCTTTATCTTTCCAAAGATTAAAATCCTGGGCTGTTCCGTACGCTATCAGAAAACCCAACACATTTACTCGCAATTCATAACCGCCGGTGAATAACCAATCGTCTTTTTCTCCATCTGAAAACCAGGCGTTTCCAAAATCCAAAAACGCAACAACTGATGCCTTTTGAGACCCAACTCGCGATTCAAGCGTTCCAAAAACCAGTCGATCTCCCAACCGCCAATCATCCCAGCCTCGCAAGTGAACTACTTCATCCACGCCTAAAACATTGTTGCCGCCTATATAGATTGGTGTATCATTCGTAATCGCCGGCATATCCTGTGGTGGCGGAGTATCTCCCAGCATAGTTACTGATTTTATACGTCCGAACAAAACTAATGGACTTTTCTTATGGGGCAATAAATTAATGAATGCTTCTGTTGTAATCCGTGTATAATCAAATTGGCCGAAAATTCCGGAGTTTGAATGTTGTAATAGAACATGTAATCCGTGCCCTTGTTTCGGAATCATAGAGTTTTGTAAATGAGGCCTACGATTTAAAAATGTATACGATAAACTGATTAATCCTTCCTCCCCGGATACAGGCATGGGTAAATAACGGGTTGAATCAAGGTAGATCATTTCATCTGTTTCTTCATCTACATCACGTACAATATTAGCGATTCTATCCGTGAATTTTAATCCAGCGCCAAACGAATGATTGGCAGACATATTATTGCCCCCATTGTAAGGCAAAGTCATATCGAATGATACAGACGTATTTTCTTCCAGTAAACCCCATTTTGTGCGGTCGTAGGGCTTTGTTTTAATATCCAAATCAGACATAAATGTTACTGACCATATAGGACCGCTCATTGCATTGGCATATTGCAGCATTAATCGATTTATCCCCTTATCTCTAATGACAAGTCCAGTGAAAATATGGCGAGTCATGGCATCTGTCCATTGCGTAAAGCCAAAAATAGTTTCACCAAGAGGCAATACCAGTGATGTCATATGTTTAATTCCAAGAAGAGGTGTATAATCATGTGTAGCTAGTATATTTACATCTTTCTTCGGATGTATATCGGTCAGCAATACATCGGGCCCGGTGCTGCGCCAAGCGGTGTAATGATCTCTTAAAACAAGCTCTTTTGTCGTAATCTCACGATGGGGATTCACATTTACAATCCGTATCGTATCTACATCGGGTAGCGTTGTTGCCATGAGAGTACTGTCTACCGGGGACCATTGCGCAGCCCAAACAGCATCACCCACATCGGTTACTTGTTTTGATTCACCGGTAGCCACATCCACTGTATGGATATTGGGCGTTGAACCAGCGTGAGAGGTATAGGAAACAAAATCGCCTCCCGGATGCCATACGGGATTGTAGTCTGCTGCTGGATTATCCGTTAATCTACGGACATCTCCACTAGCAAGATCTAGAATATGTAAATCCAGGTTGGCTTGCTGATCCGCCATGGCAAAGACGATTGAATTCCCATCAGGAGCATAGTGGGGATTTAAAATCTGGGTGTCATAATCGTATTCGGTAATCTGCTGCTGTTCAGATCCGTCTGCATTCATTAAAAATAAATTTGCTACACTGTTTTTATGGGTCACGTATACAATTTGATTTCCATCAGGAGACCAGTCGGGATATGTTGCCCGCGCAGATTTAGTAAGCCAAACGGTTTTTTCAGAGTCCAAATCATACACCTTAATGTCATTAACCATGGATTGATTTTTTCCAAAATGATATTTTGCATATGCCAGTTTGCGTCCGTCCGCTGACCAGTTCATGTATTTATGAAATTTCCCATAATCCACTTCATCTTTATCCCAGATAACTATGGGTTTGGGCTTTTTCTTCTTTTTAACTTCTTCTTTATCCTTGCCAAATAATTTCGCAAAAAACCCAGGTTTTTTCCCTTCATCCTTATCCTCATCCTTATCCTTCAATAAGGCTTCTTGCCTTTCTTCCCGTTTTTCACGCTCCTTGGTTGTATCTCTTTGCAAAACATATAAAGACATATCACGTTGGCCTTTATCATCTATTCCTGCGATGGCAATCTGGGTACTATCACTGAAAAATGAAAAACCAAGAATTTTCTTCATTGGCAGAGTCACCACTTTACCGATCTCTTCGATTGCTTCTTTCTGAGCCCTGTAGCCGTAATAATATGTATTCATGTGCCGGCGCCAGTCTTCGTTGAATTCCTCAACCGTAATACCGGTGTGCTTTTTAAACGCATCATCAAACATGAATAAACCCATTCTATTGCGTTCGGATAAAGTATTGACTATTGTTGAATCACCGAACCTGTCGGACCAGTAAAGCAGTTTAGAAAAGCCATCATGGTGGGGATCCATTTCGTCCATCTTATTTTTTAATACATGAAATTTGTGACTGATATCCGCTCTAAAAGGTCGCCATCGTTCTGTTTCATATTCCGCTAGGCCCTCAACTACCCAACCGGGAGTTTGTGATATTAAAAAGGACCACGGTTGCGGAAACCATGTTTTAACTCTATGAAAAAAGACGATATGCTGAAGTTCGTGGGAGAGAACCTGATACAGCCATTTTTCATCTTCCAGCCAGATAGCAGCATCGTTCTGATCCACCCAAATAAAGGTCGTATATGTCCAGAGGGCAAAACCATTCATTATCTCATCTTCTGTTGTAAATATGATATCAATTGTGGGAATGTCCTCCAAATTCATTTGTTCGAGCAATATTGGTCGAACTTGTTCTGCCATGGAGGCGCCCTCTTTAGCTATATCTTCAATCCCTTGATGATGATGGATTCGAAAATGCTCCGTTTCGATAGTTGTCCATTCCAATTCACCGTGTGTTCTGCCGGTCCATTGCCAGGTTTGCGCCCAACCAATGGAAATAAAACTTACTAGTATAATTTTCTTTACAAACTGCATTTAATGCTCTCCATGATTATTTTCCACCACCCCTACAAAAGTGTTATTATTTTTGACGAATCTAAAATCCCNGCCTCATATGAAGAGGGGTCTCGTGGGGAGGTGTTTATAATTGATTATACCCTTTTAATTTTTTTTACTTAAAATAAACTGTTTTTATGTAACCACCAAAATTTTCGTCATCCGTGGCAACAATGATTCCATTTTCAACCAATTCAATACCTTCCACTTTTCGTGTTTTAAACCTAAAAACAGGGCTTGAATTTACGATGCGTGTAAAAGATAGTTGGTTGTTTTCAAACTTAAATTTTCCTATTCTATATATTGCAGATGAAAATGGCCCATCATCTCCTAGGTCAGAACTGGCTGATGCCCAACAATCACCGTTTTCAGCAATCTTGAGGTCAGATATATGACGTACATATTCTGTGGGCCACTCCACAGAAATCTCTATGGAATCTACAGGCTTGACTGTTCGAAAATTAAAATCCAGCCAGCCCCAGAACAATTTTCCGGGATATTTAGATTTTCCCCGATGTCCCCAAGCTGCAAGAAACTTATCGCCTACTTTCATCAAGCCAAAGCCTTCCAGATTTGTGGGCCACTTGATTCCGGGAATCTGGATAAAACCATTGTAAGCCAATCGCATTTTAGCCTGATCAAAAACCAGCCAATGACATTTGCCCTGACTTTCCATTGCTATCATGTCTGTGGCACTTCCCGGGATAAGAGTTAAGGCCTCTAAATCAAAAGGCAATGTTTTATCAGGCCATTCCAGAATACGGTATTTTAATCCTTCTCCGGATTCTGTAATAATTCCGATGCGGCCTTCGTATTCTCGCTTATTATCATGCACTACGATTGTTTGGCCATCAATAGTAACAATCCCACTTATGGCGACGGAGCGCTCCTCGCCAACTAATTGCCAGTCATTATCTTGGGCGGATAAATTGCACAGCAGGATTGGAAGGATTATAAATATAAGTTTGGACACAGAATAGGCAAGTTTGTACTATAAAGTTAAGTACAAATGATTCAACCTTTAAAAATAATTATATATTGTGAAATACATCAACGACGAACTATTAAATGCGAATAGTGCATAATGAGCGCGGTTATTAAAAGATAGTTTTGAGGATGATTAGTATTATAAGTGAAATTTATTATTTCTTTTTCTCCAACGAACATACCGGGAGTTTTGGGAAAGTGACACATGTTAGTATTTATTTCTTCATGATCTCCTTTGGTGCATCATTTGGTTTTGCCGTCATGGGACGTATTGCATTATTGATCGGACGTTTTGTAGATTTAATCAATTATTCCGGTGCGCAGTACCATCATGCCACGCTTTGGGTGTTGGTAATCATGGTTGCGTTATTAAGATATTCTGCCTTTACTGATAAAGGAAAACCAGAAACGGAAATGGAAAATATCCAGGATTATCCCGCATTTAAAGAATTGATCGCTGAAATGCGAAAAGTTCAGGGGTTGGATTGATGAGGATTTTACGCGCTTCAGATTTGGAAACTATACAATAGATTATGAAGTAGCATATTTAAGTTTACCACCAAACGAATCTGCAAAAAGTAATAAAGTATCAACAACAACTGGCAATTGGGATGGTAGGTGGCCTATTGAAAATTTAGAAGAAATATCCAATATTGAAGGCGCCTATGGTATTTTTACATCTTTCAAATATAGAATAGATAAAACTTATATATTAGCTGTAAAAAAATAGAAGGTTAAACGATAGTACTTACATTGTTTGAATTCCCATTGCAATCAACAAAGATTTTGTTTCAGTATAACCTGTATACAGAATTGTTTTAAACCCCAGTTTCCGCGCCTGCTCAACATTTTCTTCCACATCATCAATCAATAATGATTCTTCCGGTTTGACTCCGGCCAGCTCCAATGCTTTTAAATAAATCGCTGTATCCGGTTTCCTGCACCCCAAGTCAAAAGAGTAAAATGCTCGAGTGACATTATTTTGAAAACTAAATCGACTTGGTACTTCATATTTTATGTGTCGGGGGTTTGTATTGGATAAGAGGTATACATTATACGATTGTTTTAGTAGAGAAAGTAGTTTGACTGTTTCTGTTTCTGCTACAATCAATTTGTTCCAGCCCCGCCAGAAATCATCTTCTTTCAGGCAGTTTGGTTGAGGAAGTGCGTCTTTTACAGCACGGAAAAATTCATAATCGCTTAACTTGCCAATTTCATATTGTTCATGAACTTCATGGGGAAAATGGTCTTTGATAACATCAATTGACAGATCAGTACAGTCACTCCAGAATTGTAATGACCGCACATGGTCGATCTCCAGCAATACGCCACCGATGTCAAAGAAAATTTGTTTAATTGTGCTATTTTTCATTTTTACGTAATATAAAATTTACTGTGGTACCGGGATTGCATAATAAATCCCCCTCTACCCTTTGGGGTTCTCCCCGGCATCGGGGGAGACCTTTAAAGTCTTCCCCAACCTATGAAGTCTTTCCCAATAGTGGGAAAGATACAGATAGGGATTTATTTAACTGGGGAAGATTGAGATGGGGATATATAGAACTTCCATACTCATCATAAGAATGTGTATTGGATTCAAGTAAGGATATATTTGTTCCTTTTCTTTTATAAGCTACCATTCAAAAGGGCCTTCCACTAACCGCCACAAATACCAGGATGCCAGTGTCCGATAGGGCCGCCAGGGTGCGGCTGTTTTGATCATGAAATCAGGATCAGGTAAATCATCCAGTCCACAGAATAACTGCAACCCTTTTCGGATGCCCAAGTCTGTTACAGGAAATACATCAGGTCGATTTAAAGTAAACATCAAAAACATCTCCGCCGTCCAAGTTCCCACTCCCTTAATGGTTGTTAGCTTTTCAATAATTTTTTCATCCTTCAAAGAGTCTATATTTTGATTTACTGCTCCTGAATCAAAAGCGTTTGCTATATTATGTATATAAGCAGCTTTCTGATTTGATAACCCCGAAGACCGTAATGATTCGTGTGGTTTTGCCAGGACTTTTTTTGGTAAGGAGTAGTTGTCGCCGCTGAAAAGATCCTTAAACCGTTTATAGATAGTGGATGCCGCTTTGCCGCTCAATTGCTGATAAACTATGGCACGAACGAGGGCTTCAAAATAATTTGATTCTTTGCGAAATTCCGGCGTTTCAAATTCAGCGATCAGGCGGGCCATTTTTATGTCCGCATTTTTTAAATGATCCAACCCTTTGTCAATATTCATTTTTTACACTCATGTATCTGCAATTGACTTTCCGGACCCAAGGGTGTTTTTTCATAATCGCCGTATTTTTCCATAATCTTTAGACCAGCATCCATTAACAGCCGATCCATTGTATCAGGGAAAATCATGTGCATATCGAACTTAAATACTTCAGGCTCAGCTTTACCTTCATAATTGAAATACCATTGAATGTGATTAATTTGAGTTTCATTATCATACTCATTTGTTTCGCTTACAATGCAGTGCACACCATCTGGGCTATCAAATTCCATAACATAATATTTTTGTTTATCTCTATATAGAAAAAGAGGATCGGGAATAAAAGTATCAATTAGAAATGTGCCTTCTTCAGTCAAATGTTTGTGAACACATTTGAAACATGACTTTACATCTTCATTGGTTAACAAATGAAAAATGGAATTAAAGCCGATGAAAATAAATTGGAACGTCTGATCAAGATCGAAGCTCCGCATATCACCTTCTAGCACAGTTGATTTTTCTCCAAATTGTGCTAATTTATTTTTTGTGGATTTAACAAAAGCAGGGCTGGACTCAATGCCCGTATAGGTATGTCCCATTTCCAAGATAGGTAATGCTAATCGTCCTGTTCCAGCGCCCAGCTCGAGGATAGGGCTGCCAAATTTATTAGCAGAGTTAGTGATGAAATCTATATCATTTGTTTTCCACCAATGAGCTGAATCATAAAGTTCCGGATCGGAATAAATATCTTTAATCAAAATTGATTTTGCTAATTATGTTTTGTGTGTGAAACGAAGGACAAACAGGAATGTCTACAGTACTGCTTGTGCGAGAATATTAATTCAATATAACCAGTTCTTTGGTGGTTTTATTCAACACCTCACAGCCGTCTTCATTAATAATAACATCATCTTCAATGCGTACTCCGCCCCAGCCTGCTAAATATATTCCCGGTTCAATCGTAACAACATTATTTGCTTCAAGCGTTTGTGTGCTCAATTGGCTCAAGCGCGGCTCGGTGTGAATTTCCAACCCAAGGCCGTGACCTGTGCCATGATTATAATATTCACCATAGCCGCATTCCGTTATATGGTCCCGGGTAATACTATCCATTTCTTTGCAAGACATTCCTGCTTTAGCTGCATTGCACCCTGCCTGTTGAGCTTCCTTTACAATATTATAAATTTCACGATGCTTTCCTGATGCTTCGCCTACGACAGGCGTCCGGGTCATATCCGCATGATAACCGGCAATTTTAGCCGCCGCGTCGATAACAATAAAATCCCCTTTCTCGAATGGCCTATCTCCTGGGACAGCATGGGGCAATGCGCTGTTTGGACCGCCGGCAACAATGGGAGAATACGCCTCACCATCACTTTCCTGGCGGTAGCGAGTGACTAATTGAATAGCCACTTCCTTTTCAGTGGTGCCAACTTTAAGCATGGGTATAATTTCTTCATAGATGGCATCTGTGATCTCGACAGCTGTTCGAATTGCGTCAAGCTCTGATTGATCTTTTACTGCTTGGAGGTTTTCCATAAGCATGGATGTGGATTCCCAATTAATATTTGAAAATGTGTCCTGCATAGCTTTGAATTGGCTAACACTGGTATGATCGCTTTCAAATCCTAACGTTAACCCATTTGGTATCAAATTATTTTTGTCGATTATGGAAATATGCGTACCAAAATCAATAAACCGCTCTAATCCTTTAACTTGTTCTTTAGACTGCACATCATATCGACCATCAGAAATAAAGTATGATCCATCAGTCGTAATAAGACACGATGCTGCCGACCCCGTAAATCCAGAAAGATAACGGATGCTCGTCAAATTCGTTAACAGTATTCCATCAACGCCCATTCCTGATAGTTTATTTTTTAAATTATTCAGCCTTTTAATATAAATTTGTTCACTCATTTTATTCTTCCAACATTTTTATAATTTCTTGTTTTTCACTTTTAATACGTTTTTTATCTGATCCTTTTTTTTCTAAAATATCCAACACAGTTAACGCTTGATGATGCAAACCTTGGTTTCGTAAAACAGTTACCATGGTAAACGTCGCCAGCCTCGGGCTTATTTCAACACTGTCATTTTGTTTTTGGGGAAATGTTTTTTTACTCTTTTTCTGTTCTATTTTTGGTAGTGTTTTTTTCACCTCATGACTATCTAACCATTCACGAGCTACATGGTTTCCAGGATCCCATTTTATCACCTGATGCCATGTTTTCATTACCGTGGTTTCCGTTCGTTGCAATTCAAGTTGTATTTCTGCCAGACGTGTAGCAGCCTGTAAGTGTACCGTACCATTTTTTAACACAGACTTGAATAATTGTTCTGCTTGCTGCAAATCACCCGCAGATTGACTTGCCTGTCCTAAAACAAAAAGGCCATCTGAATTTTCCGGATGATACTCCAAGCCAATTGCACATACTTTTCGNGCTCGTTCCAGATCTCCATCCTTTAAATAATGATCCGCCAAGACAGGAAATAAATACGTCTCAAAATTATTAGCAAAATTGAGCTCCATAGCGGTACGACTTAACAAATCCATATTTATCGACGGTTGTTCTGAACCCAGTCTGTAAGATAATCAATGGTTGTCTGAACGGGTGTACCAGGACCAAATAATTTGCCGACACCAATACTGTTTAATGCGGCTACATCGTTTTCGGGGATAATACCACCGCCCGTGAGTAAAACATCATCTAATCCTTTTTCATTCATTAATTCAATCACATGTGTAAAAATAGTCATGTGAGCATTATTCAGACTGGAAAGGGCAATAATGTCCACATCTTCCTGCAGGGCGGCTGAAACAATCATTTCAGGCGTTTGACGCAGACCCAAATAAATAACTTCCATCCCGGCATCGCGATAAGCCGATGCTAATACTTTGATGCCGCGGTCATGGCCGTCCAGGCCGGGTTTTGCCATTAATATTCTGATTTTTCGTTCCATAGTCTTTATCTCAGTATATTGAAAATTACAACTCTATTGCTGTTGATTTTAGTCAAATCCTAATTATGGATTTTTATAAATAGTATTATTTTTTACTATCCAGTACTATTGTGACCGGTCCATCATTTTGGATATTCACACTCATCATAGCTCCAAATTCTCCTGATTCTACCGGAATGTTTTGATTCGCCATCTTTATCTTAAAATCTTCATAGAGAGCATTACCCTTTTCCGGGAGCGCTGCATGAACAAAACTGGGGCGTCTGCCTTTACGTGTATCCGCACATAATGTAAACTGGCTCACCACTAACGCTGATCCGTTTACATCTTTAATGGATAAGTTCATTTTTCCATTTACATCATCAAAAATGCGCAAACCAGACACTTTATTTACCAAATAATCGACATCGTTTTCTTCATCATCACTCATGACTCCCAACAGTATAACAAGTCCCCGATCGACTTCACCGTAAATAGTGCCATTGATTGTTACATTCCCGTATGTAACACGTTGTAAGACTACAATCAATTAGAAACCCAGACGTTATCTTTACCATAGAGATCCCTTAGTTTTTTTATGAATTCTCGTCCGGCTGAAACACGAATATTATGTGCAAAAATTCGCTGATCTTTTCCTCCAACCACCGGTATGTGAAATAGTAACCCGCAGCTGCCATGATTATTTTGAGCGAGTGTATATATTGCATCAACATCATTTGGAGTCATTTCATCAGGTTCAAATTTGATATTTACATTTTTAGAAAAATAGTCACGGGCGTTATCTAATGAAACAATCTCATCAGCAATAATCTTCAAATCACTAAAATCTGATGTATCTGTTGGGCGGCCACTTACAAAAATAATTTCATCATTATCCAAAAGGTCTTTATACTTATCAAATACTGAACTGAACGTGAGTATTTCTGCTTGTCCCCCAAGACATTCAAGCTTAAAAAAGGCCATTTGGTTATTCTTACGGTCAAAATGCAGTCTGAATTCCTGGACAGAACCACCAATGCGCACTGTCTCCATTTTTAGTTCTTCAACATTTTCGGAAAAATCAAAATTGCTGAATTCTTCCAAATCTTCGGCATGTTTTAAGAGTGGATGGCCGGAAATATACAAACCAAGGACTTCTTTTTCTTTTTGCAGGGAAACGCTGTCTGGCCAGTTATCAGCGCTAACTAAATTAGGGACCATTGCTGATTGTCCATTAGAAGCCTGACCAAAAAGGTCTTCTTGGTTACGATGTTTATTTTCCTGAATTTGTTGGCCGTATTTTATGGCTATATCAATTGTTGCAAATTGTTCAGCTCGGGTTCCCTCAAGGCCATCCATGGCGCCGGCCATAACCAGACTTTCTAACACCCTTTTATTGACAGCGCGCAAACTGACACGAGACGTAAAATCTAATATGGATTCAAAGGGGCCGTCTGAATCACGTGCGTCTAAAATATGTTCTAAGGCTTTCGCACCAACGTTTTTAATTGCATTTAGACCAAAAGAAATCGTTTTTTTATCTACAGGGCGAAAGTAAATATCAGATACATTTACATTCGGTGAATCCACGGTGATTTTAAGCTTCCTGCATTCATTAATAAGAATCACCACGCGATCAATATTAGACATTTCACTGGTAAGGTTTGCAGACATGAACTCTGCTGGATAATGGGTCTTTAGCCAAGCTGTTTGGTAGGCCACATACGCATAGGCGGTGGAGTGGCTTTTATTAAATCCATATTCCGCAAATTTCTCGATGAGAGAATAAATTTCTCCGGCTTTTTTACGGTCGATGCCATTTTCTACAGCACCATCAATAAACTTTGTACTCATTTCATCCATGAGCTTTTTAATCTTTTTACCCATGGCGCGGCGCATAATATCAGCTTCTGCAAGGGTAAATTTGGCAACTTCATGGGCGATCTGCATCACCTGTTCCTGGTAAACAATAATGCCATACGTTTCTTCAAGAATTTTTTCTAAAGTTGGATGGATATAAGTGATCTTTTTCTTGCCATGCTTGCGTTTAATAAAATTATCTATATTTTCCATTGGACCCGGACGATACAATGCATTCATAGCAATCAGGTCTTCGATTTGGGTCGGTTTTAATTTTTTCAAAAATTCACGCATACCAGAAGATTCAAACTGGAAGACACCTATGGTTAATCCTTTCGCAAATAGTTTATATACTTTGGGGTCTTCCATATTAATCTTGGCAATATCAATTTTTTCACCCCGCTTTTTTAACAGCTTCAATGCATGATCAATTACAGTCAAATTGCGAAGACCCAGAAAATCCATTTTTAACAAACCTAAATCTTCCAGTCCTTTCATATCATATTGACTGGTGATATCGCCTGTATTAGATTTGAATAATGGTGTAAAGTCTGTTAAATCTCCCGGAGTAATAACAACGCCCGCAGCATGGGTGGACGCGTGTCGATTCATGCCTTCTAAAGTTAATGCATGCTTAATCAATTCCTTATATTNACCATCAGCAGCTTCTCGCATTTCAGGATTTTGTTTCAATGCTTGATCTAATGTAATAGAAGGTCCCACGGGAATCATTTTGGCAATCTTATCCACTTCTCCAAATGAAAAACCAAGAACTCTACCCACATCACGCACTGCTTGGCGTGCTTTCATTTTTCCAAACGTAATGATTTGTGTTACAGAATTCTCACCATATTGTTGTTTAATATAATCAATTACTTCTCCGCGACGTTCAATACAAAAATCTATATCTATATCGGGAAGGCTGACACGTTCCNGGTTTAGAAATCGTTCAAAAAGTAAGTTATGCTTCATAGGATCTATCGTCGTAATATTCAATGCATAAGACGTCAAACTTCCAGCAGCTGAACCTCTTCCAGGCCCTACAGGGATACCATTGTCTTTTGCATATTTCACAAAATCCATTGTAATCAAAAAATATCCGGCAAAACCCATTTTCCGAATAACATCCAATTCATGATCCAATCGCCCTTGTAGATCCAGTGTAATATCACCATAAATATCCCGAACTCCTTTTTCACATAAAAAACGCAGATATGCATCCGGGTTTTGATCCGGTGCATCTTCCGGGATGGGAAATGTAGGCAAATAATATTTGCCCATGGGCAATTCAAGGTCTATACTATCAGCTATCTTGCGTGTATTTGCCAACGCATCAGGATAATCTTTAAAGAGCTTAAACATCTCATCCTGTGTCTTGAAATAGAACTCNGGTGTAGCATACCGCAAACGATTAGGATCATCTCTCTCTTTTCCCGTTCCCAGACAGATATGAATATCGTGTGCTTCCCAATGTTCATGTTTGGCATAATGGGCATCATTCGTTGCAACAAGAGGTAAATCCAATTCCCGAGCCAATTTGGTTATTAATTCAACATTTCGCTTTTCAGCATCAATTCCATGGTTTTGAATTTCCAGATAAAATCGCCCAGGAAACATTTCAGCATATTCTAATGCAGTCGCTTTAGCACCTTCCCAATCATCATTTAATAATTTTTCAGTCACCTCGCCTTTTAAACATCCGGATGTACAAATCAATCCTTCACTATATAGCTTCAGCAATTCTTTATCTATGCGGGGACGATAATAGAATCCTTCTAAATAACCAATCGTAACCAACTTCATGAGGTTTCGATAGCCGGTATAATTCTGTGCTAATAAAATAAGATGATTATTTCCCCAACCGCCTTCTGCTCGTGGTTTTTTATCAAAACGACTGCCATGGGCGACATAAATCTCGCAACCAATAATTGGTTTTACTCCCGCTTTTTTTGCCGATTTATAATAGGGAACAACACTGAACATATTTCCATGTTCAGTAAGTGCCACCGAATCCATCTTCATGTCATCGATGGTGTTCACCAGCGTCTGGACGGTCTGTGCACCGTCTAAAAGACTGTAATCTGAATGGTTATGTAAATGGACGAATTCAGCGGACATAATTATCCATGAAAAATGCCATTAATCCTGCTATTGTACTGAATTTTAATACCTCGGAAAATCGTTTAGCCTGCTTAATTGCAGGTCTTTTCAGGAATGAAAATACAATCATTGCCAAAGGAATTTCTACACCTAAAACAAGGACAAGCAAATAAGGGAAACCATAATAATTGTAGAAAAATGGAATGAGTGCTCCGATTCCAATAATAAGAGCTCCAACGTTGACAATTTTAGCTGATTTATTTAATCCGACTTTTACCGGGAACGTGTTTAAGCCCGCTATGGAGTCGCCTTCAATATCAGCCATATCTTTTACTAATTCACGAACAAAAGTGAGCCCAAAGGCTAAACATGCCGGAATAATCATCGTCTCTATTTTGCCAAACGCAGCACCGGCAAAAATAAATGATAGGCTTAACATCGCAGCAACAGCTGCATTACCAATTAAAGGTGTTCCTTTTAGTATTTTACTGTAAATAATCAACGTAGGTAGAGCCAGGCCTATGGCAATAAATGCTGCCCACGGATGCAGTATTAATGCAAAAAGACTTCCCGCAATAAATAGAATTGTCGAAAGAATATTTGCAGTTTTAATTTTAACAGCACCTGTTACTAAAGGTCGGCGAGGTCTATTAATCATATCTATTTTATAATCAACTATGTCATTATAGGCATTTGCGGCTGCATTATAACACACAACAACTAGAATAGTTAACAACAGTGTTTTCGTATCACATATCCCATCCATGATACTGGCGCAAACAATCATGGCGAAAGCAGATGTAACAAGGTTTAAGGGGCGTAAAAGTTCTAAATGGTGCCAAAGTGATTTCATATTACATTTACCTTTAGAATACGGTCATCCCCATTAAAATCTGCAATAAGTTCTTTATTAGTAAACTGATTAATATCAAAACATGCACTGACATTTTGAGGATGCTCTCCCGGTCCTACTTCCATAATTAACCAACCACCTGAATGAACCCATTTTTTAGCCATGTTAGATAAATGTTTGTAAAATATTAACCCATCTTTATGATCCGTTAATGCCAGTTCTGGTTCATAATCACGGACCTCTCTCATAAGTCCATCCATCTCATTTATTGGAATATACGGTGGATTCATGAGTAAACAATCGTAAACGGGTTCAACAGGTGTGAACTGCAAAAAATCTGTCTGTAAAAATTGGACATTTGTTATTTTATTTAATGCTGCATTTTCTTTAGCTATTGCTAAAGCACCACCGGATATATCCAAGCCAAGTACTGATGCAGATGAAATTTCTGCTGCCACTGAAATTGCAATACACCCAGAACCTGTTCCTATATCCACAACGTGTGGTTTGTCAAATTCCTGTAGCGAGTGAATGGCGACATCTACCAGGCGTTCCGTTTCGGGACGAGGAGTTAAAACAGATGAATTTAGATTAAAACGGTGGCCGTAAAACTCTGTCCAACCGGTTATATACTGGGCAGGTTCACCATTAATACGCCTTCTGATCCAATCTTGCAGTAATTCACATTGGGTTGGGGAAAGTTCATTTTCTTGAAAATATAATTCAGATTTAGAACAATTTAATAAAGAGGATAAAAGCCATTCAGCTTCTCTGGTGTTTTCTTCCAGAGTTAGTGAAAGTTCTGCAGCTGACCATTTCAGCCAGTTATTGATTTGGCCGTCTTGGGGGATTGCAGACATTTAATCGCCAGCCAGTTGTTCCTGCTGATCTGCCAATTTCAATTGTTCAATTAATTCAGCTATATCCCCGTCCATCACACTTTCAAGATTATAAGCAGTATAGTTAATTCTGTGATCCGTAATTCTTCCTTGGGGGAAATTGTATGTACGAATCTTTGCCGATCTGTCTCCAGTTGAAACCATCGATTTCCGGGCAGATGCACGCTCTGAGCTAATCGATCTTGTTCTTGTGCTAATAATCTTGAACGCAATACTTTCATGCCAAGCAAACGATTTTGATGCTGCGATTTTTCATCCTGACAAGAGACAACTAATCCAGTTGGTAAATGTGTAATTCGAATAGCTGATTCAGTTTTATTTACATGCTGACCACCGGCGCCGCTAGCTCTGAAAGTATCAATTTTCAAATCCCCTTCATTTATTTCAATTTCTGCTTCTTCTGCTTCAGGAAGAATAGCCACCGTTGCAGCTGAAGTATGTACTCTTCCTCCGGCTTCAGTCTTAGGAACTCGTTGTACACGATGAACGCCACTCTCATATTTCATAAAGCCATATGCGCCTTTTCCTATAACAGAAAATATGATTTCTTTATATCCACCGATACCAGTATCATTCATTTGCATAATTTCTCTTTTCCAGTTATTACGCTCTGCAAATCGAGTATATAGCCTAAAAAGATCTGCAGCGAATAAAGCTGCTTCATCGCCACCTGTTCCTGCCCGTATTTCAACAATGGTATTTTTATCATCATTGGGGTCTTTTGGAATAAGCATGATTTTTAATTCTTCTTCTAAATCGATCTTTTTATCTTTCAATTCTAAAATTTCTTCCTGGGCCATTTCTTTTAGTTCAGCATCATCCCCATCAATAATTTCTTGATCATCTGCAATATGCTGTAGTATCACTAAATATTGTTGACCTTTGAGCACAACTGGAGCCAATTGACTGTGTTCCTGGGCTGTTACTTTTAACTTATTATGATCATTCATAACATCGGGATCTACTAATATATTGCCCAATTCTTCATGGCGGGCAATGACAGTCTTTATCTTCTCTTTCACCCGATAGCCTCTGCAGTATATTCTTTGCCAACCATATCATCATACTTTTCCCCAAAAGCATTTTGCAAAGCAGTTATGGCCACCTCCACCATTTCATCTTCTGGCGGCTGTGTTGTAATTCGCTGCAGCCATAATCCAGGAGCCCTTAATGCGCGAAAGAGTAATAAGTCCCCTTTGCGTGCCGTTAGTTTAATGATTTCGTAAGAGATACCAGCCACAAGAGGCATTAAAGGCAAATGAAAAGCAAGGCGGTGAAAAATAGTTATATCCCCAAAAATAGCCATTACAATTGTGTCTATCATGGCAAATACAAGAATAGCTGACAATAATACAATAAACATAAAACTGGTTCCGCAGCGGGGATGATATGTAGAAAATGATTGAGCATTATCTATGGTTACTTCTTTTCCAGACTCAAAATTGAACACAACACGATGCTCCGCACCATGGTATCTAAATAAGCGTTTAACATCTTTCATCAAAGAAATAGCTAACAAATACAATATGAAAAAGGTTATGCGAAAGAATCCGGAAACTAGGTTAAAGGCCAATGCTTCCCTTTCAATATCCATTAGCCATGCGGTTAGTGCCAAAGGGGCGACCATAAACATTCCAACGGCTAATGAAACAGCAAACAATGTTGAAAAGAAATTGGCAAGTTTCCCAGGTTGATTTTCTGCTTCATCAGGAAAAGCAATTTCCGCTGACCATTGCAAAGTCTTCATACCCATTTTCATTGATTCAAATAAAGCCATCATGCCCCGCAGGATGGGTCTTTTCCAGAAACTTGATGTTTGTACTTTTGAAGTGAAATCGTATTTATCCACGCGCACTTTACCTTCAGGATCGCGAACTGCTGTTGCATACGCTCCCGGTACACGCATCATAACGCCTTCTATAACGGCTTGGCCGCCTACAAGGATCGATGGTTTCATTAGAGTTAGAAGTAGATGTTTCATAGATAAAAAAATGGCTCTAAAAAGGACGGACCTATTATCGGAGCCATTATTTAATTGTTAAAATAGTTACTGANCTGCTTTGCCGTATTTCACATTAAATTTTTCTATACGTCCAGCAGTATCTATCAGTTTCTGCTTTCCAGAAAAGAATGGATGGCAGACTGAACAGATCTCAATCCGTTGATCACCCAAAGTACTGTATACTTCGAATGTATGACCACATGCACAATGCACGTTGCCAAGTTTATAATCGGGATGTATTCCCTGTTTCATAATAAAACTCCTTTTATGTCAATTTTTCTAAAGCGTTTGCCACTTTCGACAAACCACGTTTAATCGTCTCTTTATCAGTGGCACACGAAAATCTTATATGCCCTGGTGCACCAAAACCATCTCCAGGCACCGTGACTACAGACTCTGAATTTAATATATAATCACTCAGATCGAAAGAATCCTGAATAACTTTTCCATTTACTTTTTTCCCTAAATATTCAGAAAAATTTGGAAAAGTATAAAACGCGCCTCCGGGTACAGCACATGACACTCCAGGAATATCATTCAATAGCTTTACCATTAAATCCCGCCGTTCTTTGAATTGCAAACGCATTTCCTCTACGGGCTGCTGATCACCAGTTAACGCTGCAATGGCGGCTCGCTGACCGATGGAATTTGCACAGGAGGTTGCCTGTCCCTGAAGTTTACTCATGGCCTTGATAATAGTTTGATCTCCCGCCGCATAACCAATACGCCATCCTGTCATTGCGTATGTTTTAGAAAGACTCATGCATGTGATGACTCGAGCACCAATATTATGGTCACGATTAAGCTTTTCAGTGCTTATAAATTCACCATCAAATATCAGACGTTCATAACATTCATCTGAAATAATAGTCCAATCATGCAATGCAGCTATTTTCAACAAACGGATTAAAGCTTCTTCCCCCCACACTCCGCCAGTTGGATTTGAGGGTGAGTTGACAATCACACCTTTTATTGCAGAGGTAATCTTATTTTCAAGATCTTCAAAATCTGCTTCAAATTGCTTATCGGGGAGAGTATTAACTAATACGGGTTCTGCATCTGCAAGGCGAACAAATTCAGGGAAAGACACCCAGTACGGAGAAAAGACAACCACTTCATCCCCTTTATCAAATAACGCTTGGCAGGCATTATACAAGCTTTGTTTTTCTCCATTAGAAACGAGGATTTCAGTTGGTCTATATTCTAACTTATTTTCACGTTTCAATTTTTCACAAATAGCTTGGCGAAGTTCTATCATACCCGGACCGGCTGTATATTTTGTATAACCATCATCCATAGCTGCTTTACCGGCCGCAATAATGTGTTCCGGAGTATTAAAATCAGGTTCACCGACACTGAAATTAATAACATCAATTCCTTGAGATCTCATATCGGCTGCTTTTGAAGCCATCTCCAGAGTAAACGATGGCTTAACCCGTTCTACTCGGGACGCTAATTTTACAGTTTTTGACTTCATTTACAGCTCATGCTGCATTTTGTGAAATTCTGGACTGTTGAATTTGTTTTCTTCCGGCGACTTCTTTTCTTTTTTAACCCGATTGGGGGGTTTAATTACGGGTTGTTTATCTTCTTCGATTTCAAATTCCTCTGAAAGCACTTTTTTAGTGCTCTTTTTTGGTTTACTTCTTTTTACTTTATGCCTTTTGGGTTTGGGGACGTCTTCAACAGATACACCTTCAAGATCTGATTCAGCTAATGAGGTAGATTCTAACTCATCTCCACCAGCATCTTCCAAACTGCCTTCATCAAACGAAAATGATTTCGGATTAAACATCCCATAGACTGCGCCATAACCGCGCGTAATACCATTCCCGATTCCTAAATAATTTGGTAAAAGAAAATTGGTTCTAAATTCACCTGAAAAAGCACCCCAATTACGTTCATCTACTGGTTTTGGAAACAAAGATGTTAAGTTCACTTTTGTAAATATTTTTTCTTGGAGTTCAATTCCCATTTCCCGAGCTAAAAAGACGATATTTTGACCGAGCAATCGATTCAAAAATCCAATGCGTTCCATATTGTTCAAAATTCGATAACGACTTCCTGTCATCTGATTAAGAGCAACCCATGGAGTTAATAATCGATAGCGAATTAATCGTCCAACGGGTCTGAACTGGTCATCCTTTGTGTCTACTTCCGTGTCAAATACTTGAAAAGTAATATTTCCAAAATCTAAAATATCTAATCTTTCAGTCAATTCGATTATTGGATCTACACCTTCATTTATTCCAACCATATATATCTGCTCATTCAAAATCTTGATTTGAACACGTGGGTATAAAAATCGATTTCTATAGGTACCATCCATCATAGGTACAATCTCTAAATCAGAATACTGACGCATAAAAACGCCTTTAACCTGATAGGGAGTTTTTCTAACGGGTTTATCTGTTATAATCCGAGCAATTGTTGTCCGAATTGGTGGACCACTATATTCCATATATATACCTCTTGCACACTTTTTTATAATTAAAGGCGCTACACCTTCCTGGGGAAATTAAGCTTACTGGCTCATTGTTTCCATAAATTCTTCATTAGACTTTGTGCGCTTTATTCTCGATATTAAAAACTCCATAGCTTCAATAACATTCATTTCGTTTAGCAGTTTTCGTAAAATCCACATCCTGGCTAATATTTTTTTATCCAATAATAATTCTTCTTTTCTAGTACCTGAACGCACAATATCAAACGAAGGATAAATCCTGCGATCGCTCAAACGTCTATCCAAGACGAGTTCCATATTTCCAGTTCCTTTAAATTCTTCAAAAATAACTTCGTCCATACGGCTACCAGTATCAATAAGAGCTGTGGCAATAATTGTTAGACTGCCACTTTCTATAGTATTCCGAGCTGCCCCAAAGAATTGTTTTGGCTTTTTCAACGCATTGGCATCTACACCACCGGAAAGAATTTTTCCGCTATGAGGAATCACAGCATTATGAGCTCGACCTAAACGTGTTAAACTATCCAACAAAATAACTACATCGTCGCCATATTCCACCATGCGTTTTGCTTTCTGTAAAACCATATCAGCAACAGCAACGTGCCGTTCCGGTGGCTCATCAAATGTTGAACTCACAACTTCAGCTTCAACTTGGCGTTTCATATCCGTAACTTCTTCTGGTCGCTCATCGATAAGTAAAATGATTAATTTAACTTTCGGATGATTTTTTAAAAGTGAATTAGCTATTTTCTGCAATAATATCGTTTTACCTGTCTTAGGCTGGGCAACGATTAAGCCGCGTTGACCTTTACCTATAGGTGATATAAAATCCATAATACGAGTTGACATGTCTTTTGAGTCTGATTCAAGATTGAATTTTACTTCAGGGTAAAGGGGTGTCAAATTATCGAAAAGAATAGCCTGTTTGACATGGTCCGGACTTTTATCATTTACTGTTTCCACTTTTAACAAGGCATAAAACCGTTCTTTATCTTTCGGGTGACGAATCTGCCCATAAACAGAATGGCCTGTCCGTAAACCAAACCGTTTGATTTGAGACGGGCTGACATAAATATCATCAGGTCCAGGTAAATAATTGAAATCGGGACTACGTAAAAAACCATAGCCTTCCTTTAATACTTCCAAGATACCTTTGGCATTCAAAATACCTTCCTTTTCATTTTGTGTTTCCAGTATTTTGACAATTAACTCCTGTTTATTTAATCCGGAATAGCCTGGGATGTCCAATTCCCGGGCTTTTGTTACCAATTCTTTAATGTTCATTGAGTGTGCTTGATTAACGTCCATATATAGATAGCTCCAATAAATTATGTACTAATTGAATTTTAAATTTGTCTAAAAAATGTGATGGCCCTGCGGGAGCAAGTGCCTTTGATGCTAGAAATTACCCTAAATCACACCAGAGTCAAAGGAAAATTGAAAATGCTTAAAAACGGCTTCTGCAATATAATGAGAGCCAAAAATGATACCTGATTGGTCGTTGTCTAGATATGATGTGAAACCCTTAATATCGTCCAATGGTGTTGCCATAATTCCGTGAGTATTTAATTTCATTGATAATTTGTTTGCTCTCATTAACAATCCATTTTTATCATCCATAACAAAAAGTGTTTCAAATTGGTTATGGAGGCAACTAACGATTAATTCCAGTTTTTTATCTTTTTTTAAAGCAAATAAGCCTATAGGTTTCTTTCCAAATATATTAGTGTATGTTTTCAGGGCAGCCTTAATCCCTTGCGCATTATGTGCAACATCGTATATCACAAAAGGATCTCTGGATAAAACCTGAAATCGGCCTGGCCAAGAAGCCTTTTCTATTCCGACTTTAATAGCTTCCTCTTTAACAGAAAAACCTATTCCCTTTACGGCTTCAATAGCCACTGATGCATTCTGTGCTTGATGTTCACCCATTAAGGATAAATGATACTCTACTTCCTCGTGTAAAAAATACGTGCCATCAACTGTTACTGTACTCTTTTTTGGTGGTTTAATAAACTTTACCTGTGTTTGCATTTCTAATGCTTTTTCTACTAATACTTCTTTTACAATTTTTTCCTGATAGCCGCTTATAACAGAGATGTTTTCTTTGATGATACCTGCTTTTTCTTGAGCAATGGATTTTAGATTATTTCCTAATAAATCACAATGATCCATTCCTATTGGTGTAATTACAGATATTTCAGGTATAATAACATTGGTAGAATCCAGACGACCACCTAATCCTGTTTCTATGACAGCTATATCAATATTTTCTTGTTCAAAGTACCAAAAAGCCATAGCAGTTGTTGTTTCGAAGAACGTACTCTCAATGCGTTTTATATCGTCAGAATACAATTGCATGAACTCAACAATTTTCTCATTACAAATTGGCACTCCATTCACTCTAATACGTTCATTAAACTGCACAAGATGGGGAGAAGTATAGAGTCCAACTTTTAATCCTGAAGATCGTAAGATTGAATCAATAAACGCTGCGGTTGATCCTTTCCCATTTGTCCCTGCCAGGTGGATGAATTTTAATCGTTGGTGTGGGTTGGAGCAGGTATCAAGCAGTTGAAACGTATGCTCTAGCCCAGTTTTAATCCCCAAGCGCTGTAATTTGAATAAATCCTGAAGAAGTGTCTGAAAATCAGATTTCATGTACGGTTTGAACATGGTCCATGGGGGCACCTAAAAATCGCTGACCTACTAATTCAAAGCGCATGGGGATATCAGTGACAAAACAAGACAGCGTTCCCAGTTCATTGCAATTATTAAGTTGATTTATTTCCAACAGCTTGACCTTAATTGCCCTAGCTACAGCGGCGGCTGAATCAATTAATACTGTCCCATTACTAACCTGTTTTGATATAACATCTTTTAAAAGAGGATAATGTGTACATCCCAAAATAAGTGTATCAATTTTTTTATCATTTAATGGAGAGATATAATGTTTCACAATTGCATTTGCGACATCACCGGCCAGCCAGCCCTCTTCAGCTAATGGAACCAATAATGGACATGCATGGGAAATTGTTTGGATATCTTTGTTTATTCTAATTAATGCTATTTCATACGCTTTTGAAGAAATGGTCGCCACGGTTCCAATAATACCAATATTATTATTATTAGTTGCTTTAACGGCCTCATCAGCGCCCGGATCAATAACTCCAATGACGGGTATAGACGTGTTAGACTGTAATTCATTTAACGCTAACGCTGATGCTGTATTACAGGCCACTACAATCAATTTTGCATCATTTTTAATCAAAAAGTGTGTGATTTCTCTCGAATATTCCTGGATTAATTCCTGGCTTTTATTACCATATGGTACTCTGGCAGTATCGCCAAAATAAACAATGGATTCGTTTGGCAAAATATTTCGAAGGGCTTTGACTACAGTCAAACCTCCTAATCCAGAATCAAAAACTCCGATGGGCCTTAAATCTGCCATTATCCTTCAACCAATAATTTTTCGCGATGAGAACGAAATTTTACAATGGCACTAAAAATTCCTTCTGCAATCTTTTGACGGTAAGAGGCCTGCTTTAATAGCTTTTCTTCTGTTGGGTTTGAAAGAAATCCTGTTTCAATTAATACATTTGGCATACTAGCGCCGATCAAAACAACAAAACCCGCCTGTTTAACACCTCGATTGGGAGAATCTAACCGATTACCCAATTCAACCTGAATCATCGCAGCTAGTTCCTCGCTTTCCTTCATAAACATTGATTGTGCCATTGTTGCCATAATCAAATTTTCACCCGTTAATTCTTTATATTTATCTCCGCTATGCTCTTCAAGTTTTATTACAGCATTTTCACGTGAGGCCAATGCAATTGCATCGTCTGATTTCCCCTGTTTGAGTAAGTACGATTCAAATCCTCTTGCAGCTCGGTTGGGATTGCTGTTTACATGAATACTGACAAATATTTTCCCATTACTTTCATTGGCAATTTTTGTACGTTTCCAAAGAGGAATAAAAATATCTTCTTCCCGGGTATATACTACATTTATATTGGTTTTCTTCTCTAAAAGCAAACCTAGACGTTTACTTATATCCAACACAATATCTTTTTCTCTCGCACCGCTTTTCCCAACCGTCCCCCCATCCTTTCCACCGTGACCAGCATCCAGCACAACTGTGTCTAGTCGCCATCGCTTTCGTAAAAGGCGAATACGATCTGCACTTTTATCAAAAGGCGTTCTTAGCGTAATAATAATTGCATTCGGATCCGAACTTTGAAATACTTCATGACCAATTATTCCTGAACGTAAACGAATGGCAATTTGTGCTGATTCTGCAAATTGATAAGCTGTCACTTTTGCCACAACTCCTCGGGCATCTGTTTTATTGATTTGCGTTGTATCAACTATACCGTTTTGAACTGTTAAATAAAACCATCCGTTTTGATGTTCAAAAGAACTGATATGTCCAGCTACAAACTGCTCTCGTGTATAAAGTGTTAAAATTGTGCCATTAGCCTTTTGTTCAATTTCCAGTTCAGTTATATTGAATTCCACCACATCAATATCCAGACGCTGTTTAATGGGATCATAGGTCAAGCCAGGTAAAACCGTTTCTTTTAAGATTCTGAAAATCGAAACTGCCGGTAGAAAAATATCACTACCACTCGCCTTGGCATAGACAGGCATATGAAATACTTCTTCATCTACAAGTACAAAACTGGAATTACTGGAAAATTTTATTCGTGTATCTGAAAAATACAGAACCATTTTCATGCGTTCTTTATTCACATAAGGCAGTCTGGAAGTCAAAACTCTGGAAAGATCTGTAGCTGATACATATAGAGCTTTCGTATTGTCTAAAACTTGTAATTCATTTTCTTTTTGATCCGAACTATTTACAACTAAAATTGTTGCAGAAATGTTTGTGCTCAAAAGTAATGAAATAAATATGATTTTATAATATCTAAACATAAGCTACAAATTATTCTATTAATGTTAATCGTGGCAATGGAATGATACGCTAGAAATTTATTTGAATTGCTAACGCATACGACTGCATTGCTGTTCCACTAAATCGTATTGAATTCCAAGAAGAGCGCCATCTCATATATAATCGGTAATTATTATTAGGTTTCATTTGAACCCTAAAACCTAATATTTGTTTATTTTGTGAAATAGCTACACTTCTCATTTCCCCGGGAAGATTCAAATCCCAAAAATAAACTCGTCCATTAAAATCATCAATTTGTGCTGCAATCTAACTCCCCCTGATTGCAAATTGTTGAATCTTCCAATTAAATTGCGTTTCAAACCCCACTCCTTTAGATTCATCATTATATGACGTTGAATTTACTTGCCAACGTATATCAAAATATTTAGTCGCTTTATATTGATAAGACCCCTTAGTTGTGGTGCGAGAAATATCATAATCAATATTATTTGGAAAATACATTTGTGTCGTATTCAATTGATTGCTTTTTCTTAATTGAGCATGGATAAGATGTTTATTGTANCGCCATTGCCAACGTATACCTGATTCATATTTAATATTATTATTCGTTAAGAAAGAGTTGTCTACAATTTTTTCCACCATNTCAGTGTATAAAAATATTACATGTTTTCCATATTTCAATTGTACATTTTGAAATATTCCTTTTTCTCCATCGTTTTGCCCCTGCCACTCAGCAAATGGTTGTGTTCTATATGTTCTAAAATAAGCTGGGTAATGGCGTATTGAAAGGAGATATTTTAGTAACTTGTTTTTAAACATGACACCTCCTAGAAAGGCAACTTTTTTATTAGTGTTCAATGCGCTCTCACCGAACCAATACCACTCATTCCAATTACCTGATGTAAAAATGGATACTGATTGACGTTGAATATTCTCACCTGTATTATCAATTACATTTTGTGAATTGATTATTAGACCTAAATGATTAGAGTGAAAATTATTATTCCACATAACAGTGGCTGAATATTCTAATAACTGGTTTTGAATGAATAAGTCGCTGGGGGTTACATGAATACCCGTTTTATCTAATTTAATTTCATTTTCATTCAAAGAACCATCTTGATAGGTCCTGCCAAGAGAAAATGTAAATTTCCCATAGTCGGTTTGCCAATCACCCCCCAATCCTCGCGTGCTCCAATATTCATTACTTGATCGATATCCTGTTATACCTTTTCCCTGCCGCAGTAATGAATTTAGCGTTGCAAATCCCTTATGCGCCGAACTTGTACGCCACGATATTAAACCATAGCCTCCAACAAGCTGGTGATCTCCGGCTATTAAATTCATTTTCGTAGAATTCCACTTTAAATAAATACTATTGTGATCGGATATGTTTTGTTCTCCAGGGTCTTTTTCCAACAGTATTCCATATTCAAAATTTTCTAAACTCCCAATGGCGCGCCAGTCATGGCGAACACCATTTTGAAATGATATTTTTTCCTTAATCAATACTTTCAATGGTGCATAATTAATGATATTAATACTATTAATTAGAAAGCGAACTGCTGTAGATAATTCATCATTTGATTTCAGACTTTCAATATCTTTCGAACTACTAATATTTTTCAAATCAGATAAAGATAAAACAGATATGTCAGATAAAATCATTAAAGCATCTGCGTTTGACACCGGAGTGTGTATTAATTGTTGAATACTATTTAAATCTTCTTCGGGGATTGTGGATTCAGCATCATACCCCAATAAAGTAAACCATTCTTCAACAGAATGAATTTTATCAGTGGAGGGAGAACCCCACACCAAACCAGTGAGATAGATCCAAATAACTATGTGTTGAAACTGCATAATTTATTTTTATATGTTTAAAAAGTATTTCAAAACCTGCGGTTGTTTGCCCGGGAGATGAAGCATGTCCCGCATGAATAGTTGCCCAAGGTAAAAGTTTGAATTGCCCACCCATTTTTAATCTGCTTTCATACAAAGTATCTTGTTCCCATTCAATAACAACTGTTGCATATTGTATAGGATTAAAGACCAGTGCAGATACTATGATTTGTGGTATTTCATCTTTGGATACTCCTACTGCAGGGCTATTTAAATTTCGCCAACTACCGAGCCACTGCAAAGATTTATCTAGTTTTATTCTCCATCCGAGATTCAGCCCCCAACTACTTGCTTGACCATAATTTTTAATTTGTAAATCATAATACATCAGTCCGATGCCGATATTTAATTTTTCCGATACACGTTTACCCATAACCATGCCCCAGATAGTTTCGCTGTATAGTTTATCGCCAAAAAAACTAGCTCCAGTTGCAAAATAAAGTTTTTTATTTAAATATGGTTGAGCTAATACAGCGCTATGATGCTGAAGTCGTTTAAGTCCAAACCTTCTCCCTGAAACTATACCTATACTTCTTACCTGAAAAGATGTAACACTTGCCGGATCAGCAAAGATGCCTATTGCATTTGCTTGAACATTGATAAAAAGTAAGCCAGATCCAACAGCAACGGGATTGGAAGGGTAATGTTCAAAAGCTGAAAACAGGTGAGCGCTAATAGACACCACACTAATAAATATTATTNCAGCCTTTTGTAATGGAATCTTAATTGCTTTTAGGTCTCTCACGGAAAGCAACATAGCAGATTAAAGAAGATGAATACAATATAAATTATAGGAATGGAGATGTGGGACTGTATAAACAAATGCGCCCCGACAAGCGGGGCGCATTTGTAAGTTAAATGGATATTGGTTGTGGATTACTTTTTGGATTGCATAGCTACAAGAAAAATCAGTGCTAACAGGCCAGCAAGNCCTGCATCTCCGAATTGTCCCATAATTCTACCAACTCCAGCAATCACGCCAAATGGATCGTCAAATAAAATACCTATGACGATGCCGAGGACCACCAGCGTTTTCAGCAGGTCGGTTAATTTGGCTATCCATTCATTTACGTTGTCGAAAGCACTCATATTTCCTCCTATGATGACGGTAACAGGATACAGGGTTCCAGTTTTTCAAAAGGAACCCTGTTTTTTGTCATCCTGTTAATTATGCCATTGATACGAGAAATAGCAGTGCCAATAGACCGGCCAATCCGCCATCTAAGAATGTATTTACTAGATCGACTATACCACCGACAGGATCAAATCCCGTTGAGTATAGAATGTTAGCAAACACAAAAAATACGATTAAGCCTTTAACAAGACTTACGATTCCAGATATGACGCTATTGACAGTTGAACTCACATCAGCCATGATGTTCCTCCTTGGTTTGGTTATTGATAAAAACGGAGACACTTCGCCCCCGTTATTGTATGTATTCTCTCTTTAAAATTTGACTTATATATCTTCAAATCGTATGAATTTAAGCACAAATTGATAATTATCAACATTTTTATTATATGGGTAAAATGTGCATAAAATTACAATTTCACCGACGAGAGACTGTCCTTGCGCCTCTAATTGCTGCATCAATGACTTTATATCTGGATAACCAATAACTGCTACCGAGGTTAGTCATTTTAGATATAAACCACCGTATAATTGAATTAAACAAAAAATACCCTTTTATTGAATTTAACCATCCTCCACCCAACTCTGCTTTATACTGAGGAAATTGCTCTAATAACGAGGGTAGGTTGGTTTTGCCGTAACTGTACATCAAATTGCAAAAATCAATTAATTCTCGGGGATGATGGTGAACGCATGACGCAGATGAGGAAAATCGCAGACCCTCTGGATAAGCTTCCCAAAACCGTATCGCCAGTTCTGTGTCTTCCCCGCCATAAGTTGTAATTTTTTCATCAAAAAGTTCAATAACATCAAAGATGGATCGCTTAACAGATGTGTTGTTAAATAAAAAATATGAAAATGGAATTGGAGAACCTTCACCGATACTACGCGCACCTCTGCGGAGGTCATATAAATAGCTATCAAGTTCGTTGGGCGTTTGTTCCGCTGGTAAAAGAGAATCGCCGATAACTCCAAAAATACCCACTTCTCCCAACATATCTAAATGGGCATTAATCCATTCGGGTTGGACTGTCATATCGCTATCCAAAAAACAAATGACTTCGCCCGATCCAGCTTTTATACCAGTATTGCGGGCTGCCGATAGGCCTTTGTTTTTTTCCAGATGAATAATTTGAATATGTTGATGGCGAGAGAATGAATCTAATATTCTTCCGGTTGAATCAGATGAACCATCATTGACCAAATATATAGAAATTGTATTATCACGATAAGATTGCTTGAGCAAACTATTAACACATCGCTCAACAATATGGGCCACATTATAACAAGGAACCACAATATCTATCGTAGGTGCCCAACTCATGTGAGACCTCGATCTTTATAATAACCGTACAAAATATTTGCAGTATTGTGCATATCATGATATTGAATTACCCATTCCCTGCTTCTTTTTTTATACTCCAAGATTTTCTCTGGATTTAGAATCAGATTCTCTAATGTTTCTTTTAGTTTATTACTATTTACATTTACAAAGGGGTGATCGGGAATAAACTTCACATATTCATCCACTAGTTCAGTGACGCAACACAAGCCCATGGATAATGCTTCTACGGAATTCATACCATAACCCCAACCACCACGGTTATGAACTTGGTCAATTAAAATATCACAAGACTGCTTAATGCGCAGGGTTTCAGCATGGGGCAAGTTTTCAATTAAAACAAATTCCACATTATCTCTTTCAGCTAATTCTTCACAAATGGGAATAATGGTTTCACTGCCTTTATAATAACGATCCGTTGGGCTATGACATATTCTAATAGTATCATTCATATTGAAAACAGGTTCATGCTGTCCTGTATCATAAGGCAAAAACAGGTAGTGGATGTCCGGATGTTTCTTTAAAAGATCCAACTCACTGGTTACATTTAAACTGCTTACAGCATCAATGGCTGGTATCACACCCCTTGTGCGAAGATCTTGTCCATGATACGTACACACGATTGGTACCCCGGCTGCGACTAACGTTTTTACGAAACGCCCATCACGATAAAATTCCAATCCCCAATCCAAATGAACAATATCATATTTCAGCAAGTTAAATTCTTTTATCACCTGTTCCACCTTAAAGGCCCATAACCAGTCACGAAATTGAAAATATTTCTTTTCCAAAAATGAATTCGGCACCCATACAGGCGGATAACCATTTTTTTCTTGATAATCGCCCTCTCTGCCTCGAGCCAGTTTATAATATTGATGCCGGCCTTTCATATATAATGGATTTGCTTTTACTAATGGTAGGTTTAGGCAAATGCCCCGGTCATAATCGTGTTTGGTTGGATATAAAGTAATAAAAGTGCATTCATTTCCTCGAGCCTCATGAGCCTCTTTCCAAAGACTTAATGTGCCTACTGTGTTTTCCGGCGCTATGTATAATATTTTCAAATTTCTAGACTTTTATAAATATCCAACAATTTATTTTCTGCAATCGTCCAATTATAATGATCGGTGATTTTCTTATTGCCTTCTGAAATATATCTTTTAAAAAGAGATTCATCCCGGATAACTTTTATAATCCCATCCGCTAAACTTTGGGCGGACCCTGGCTCTACCAATTCTCCTGCCCCATCAAGAAAGTGACGAACAGGAGGAACGTCAGACGCAACTACAGCACAACTGCTTGCCATATACTCAAATAATTTTGTTGGTGTGTCCAACACAACTCTCGGTGTTTTCAATGAAGGTATAACGCCAATATGGGCTTCTTGCATATGATGCCAAATCTGTTCGTGGGGAATAAAATCCAGAAATGTTATTGAATTTTCAAACCCTGATAAATTTATTTTTTCCTTTAATATATCTTTAAATGATAAAGGACGGGTTTGTCCAATGATTTTTAATCGTGCCTCCGGGACAGTTTCTTTTAATTTTATAAACGCTTCCAAGAGTACCAGTATCCCCCGGTCTATACTAACTTGACCTTGATAAAGAATACACGGATTTGTTGAGAATTGTTTTTTTTCTCCTAGCGAATCCAATAGTGGAAAATTTTCTACAACCGTCGTGTTCAATCCCTTTTGCTTGTAGAAATTATCATCAAGTACCTTATTAGCCAGAATGATTTCATCTACATACATCAAGTGGGATACTTCGAAAAACGACAGTGATTTGTTTATCGCTTTTTTTAATAATCCTTTTTTGGATGAAAATGTCTCCCACATAGCTCGCAATGTATCATGAACGTCATAGATAACCTTTATTCCATTCTTTTTCTTCATCTGTTTCGCAAGGGGCAGTAGATCAAACTCATGAATATGCAATACAGAGGCGTCATTTATTTTTTCTGATACAAATTGGATATATTTTTTTGTCGGATATTTTTTTCTCTCTACATTGATGTGTTGAAGATTGTTTTCCGATAAATCCATTTCCCCATCCCACCGGGTGAAATATCGAATGTCATATCCAGTCTTGAGAAGTGATTTAATTTCTCGATGATAAATGCGCTCATCATCAGGCTTATGTCCGCTGGAAACAATAATAATCATAACTGTCTCCTAAAAATAAAATTTTGTTCTGTTTTATCTGCAACAATGAAAATCCATAGAATAAAATATCCCGATAGATACATAAATTTTATTATCGTCGAACCGTCTAAAAATATTGCTCCAATCATTGCAAAAAGAGGGAAAATAATACCAATTCGGCGAAATGGGATTTTATAATCTTTGCGCGATTTCAGATAAATAGATAAAGCCATTATTGCTTGTGCGCCCATCGTTGCAAGCGCCGCACCCATAATACCATATGTTGGAATGACTAAAATATTTAATACAACATTTGTTATGGCTCCAACAAAACGGAAAAGGGGTATCCATTTTGTTTTTTCTGGTAAATACACAGCTGGAAGCTGTAAAACATAAAGGCCAAAAAAGAAATAAGCTAAAAATATAACAGGAACAATATTGGTTGCCGACCAAAATGCTTCACCAAAAAAAGAAAAGTCTCCAACATTAATTTTTACAAGATCATCTATAATTAATGTAAAGAAAACTGCTACAAAGCCATAAATACCCAAAAAATATGTAATAATTCGAGAAAACATTTCAGGAGCTTGATCGTCTTTTCCTTTTTTTAGAAAGAATGGAGTCCACCCCATAGTAAAACCCATGACCAATAATAAACCAAACATCCCCAACTTGTATCCAGCAGAATAAATACCAACCGCGGTTGTCCCAACCATCCACTCTAGTAAATATCTATCTGCCAATTCCATTACCATTGTAAATATTCCAGCAGGAATAAATGGTAGACCAAAATAGAGTATTTTTTTTAGAAGCGTTTTAGATATATACTTAAAACGTAAACGCTGGTATACGATTGGAAAAGAGAACATCAACATCAAAGTAGACGCAACTATATTCCCATAAAAAACACCGATTATTCCCAATTTTGCATAAACAACAAAATAAATATTAAANGCAATCGTCGTGAAAACATTTACCAGGTTTAAACCAACAAATGCCATTGGGCGTTCTTCTGTGCGTAAAATAAGCATCGGGAGATTCCAAAGCACATCCATTGCCAAAATAATTGAAATGAGCTGTAAAATATTGCTGTGTGCAGAGTCACCTATAATATATTGAGAAAGAAATGGAGACAGACCAATTAGTATTGAAGCTAAAATGATACTGGAAAAAAATTGTAAAATCCAAATTGTAGAAAAGACACCGTGCTTTTCTTTAACATTTTCGGTGATATAAAATTTCATTAATGCTGTATCCATTCCATACCTAAACAATATCAACGTAAATCCTATAAAGGCATATGCCAGAGAAATAACACCATATTCTTCAGCAGTAAATACATTAGTATAAAGAGGTAAAAGTAGAAATGTGACTAATCGTGTCATAATATGACCAACGCCATAAATAACAGATTGGAGCGAAAGTTTTTTTATTTGATCAAACACAGATTTAAAAAATAATTTCTAGCGTATCTCTGAATTGTCCGCTGGCACCAAAATTTTCCTTAAAACGAGCTAATCCCATATTGGGTTCTTCATTGACAGTAAAAATGCCAAAGTCAAAAACACTGTACTTTTGGGTAATCGCCCATTCAAAAATCTTATAAAATAATAAATTAATGGGACGAGCTTCCTGATAGTCTTCGTCATGGCTTATGTAGAACGCCAACACTACATTTTCAGTTGCAATAAAGTTTACAACACCAGCGACCATTTTGTCTTCTATAAATGCACCAAATAAATGGATTTTATCAGGAAATAAATCTTTAAGACGCATAAGTTCACCTATAGAATGAGTGGGTGTAACATTATGACGAATACTCAAATTCTTTTTTAGAATTTCGTAGAAGGAAGAAAAATCATCCGTTTGTTTTACAACTATTCCCGATTTTTCAGCTTTACGGACGGCCGTGCGATGGGTGGATTTAAACTTGGTTAAATTTTCATCTATTGATTTCTCCAAAAATAATACACTGGATATTTCTCTCTTTATGTATTGAAAGTTATTTTTCTTAAGTGCAAAATCTATATAATGGGAAAGTCGTTTACTGTAAATCGTGGGGGTTTGTGTTAGTTTAATACTATCAAAGTTTTCTCTTTTTGAATATTCTACCAACTGATTAACCATCTCCATGGCATCTGCAAAAGCTAAATCTTCGGGGACAACAAACGAACCGACTGAAGCACCTGGATGAGATACCAAAGTACGGCCATTTTCCGTCTCAACAATAGCTGCAGGGAAAACACCAACTAATTTCCCTTTTTTGTAAAACTCTAAACTATGATCATTAAATCGTCCCTCTGGATGATAGCTTAAAAATCGACGAGTATGGAACAGGGTGCCATTATTTGCCGAGGAAACGAAGTTATCCCACGCTGAAGAATTGTTATCGAATTGCTTGACCGTAATCATATGAAAAAATCAAACGAAAATTAGGGGGAGATGTTTCCATAAACAATTCCTGATTGATTTACATTTGCACCGGTAAAATCGACTCTCTAACTTGTTTACCTCATTTAAGGATAATTCATGTCGGATACTCACATAGCACATATTCATGCCCGGGAAATTCTTGATTCCCGCGGCAATCCAACCGTCGAAGTTGATCTTCAATTGAATGATGGCAGCTTTGGG
>JGI26061J44794_1000063_pt1 | contig 46585 bp, 40 predicted proteins | sample MarorgKNORR_S2LV_5_FD_44794 | JGI IMG/M metagenome (IMG submission 44794) | reverse complement strand
GGTACGGGTATTGATATCAGTATTGTTTACCCCAGCTGCGAGTACTTTAATAAGAACTTTACCAGCAGCAGCGCTGGGGACGTCAACATCCTCTTGATATCTCAGCTTCTCAAAGCCACCATGGCCTGTTAGTAGAACGGCTGACATTTTGACCGGTATACGACTCATTCTTATATCTCCATCAAGGTAAATTAACGTAGTAAGTGTTTTTCGAAAGGACGATGTTATCGCCGCCAATTTCAACGCCTCTCTCCGGGTTGCGAGCGTGCTGAGTAAATTGCTTCGGTGCGCTGGCCTGGATAATTTCACGACACATGCCGCGAGGAAAGCGCACTCGATACGGATCTTTTGCATCACGAATACCGCCAGCGGCAACCATGATGTCTGCACACTCTAAATCTTCACCAAAAACCATGCCTATCTCTTCAAGTATAGTATCCGCATTATTTTCAAGAATGCGAAGATCGGCATCACTCAGTGGGTCGTGAACTGGAATTTTACGTTTAATATACGCTGGCGCTTTCACCACTTCTTTAACTTCTACACCACCTCTGCGTCTGCGTCTTTCTCTAGCCACCACTCAACTCCTGTTTTTCTAATTACTCGCGCATTTTTGCACCAGTGGGGTCATATAACGGCTTCTCTACAATACTCGCCCTATGGAATACGCCCAATATTTCAACTTCAAGGTCTGTGCCCTCAGCAATAAGCGCTACTGGCAAATAGGTCATTGCCAACGACTTACCAACAAAATGCCCAAAAGCGCCTGAAGTAATATAACTAACACATTCGCCGTTGTGCATAACGGCTTCATCACCACTGACATCCGTATCGGTGTCGATTGAAAGCACGGCTAATCTCTTGCTAGGCCCCGTTTCTTTTTCTTGTAGGGCGGCTACCTTGCCAATAAAATTTCTGTCCCATTTAACAAAAAAGTCCATACCGGATTCGGCCAAAGTGAAGTCAGGACGGTAATCGGTTGCCCATACGCCCCAGTTTTTCTCTAAACGCATTGACATTAACGCTCTACCGCCGAACCACTTTAAACCTAAATCAGTGCCGGCATTTTCAATCGCTTCAAACAACTTCAGTTGAAATTGCGGTGCCACATAGATTTCATAACCGAGTTCGCCGGTAAATGAAATACGAGTGCACATTGCTGGCACGCCGCCAACAAAGGTTTGTCTGATATCGCGGAATTTAAAGGCCTTGCCACTAACATCTTCACGAGTCAAACGTGAAAGTAGCTCTCTCGAGTTAGGGCCTGCGATAGCGATGCCGTGGTAATCGTCTGTCATGTTCTTATAAGCAACGTCATCCACACCTTGTAGTTTTTCATCAAACCAGCGACGATGCATTTCTTGAACCACGCTTGAGCCAAGAAGGTAAAAAGTCTCATCATCAATGCAAGCCACCGTAAAGTCGCCAAACAGCTTACCGCTATCTCTTAGCATGGGGTTAAGAATAACGCGCCCTGGTTTCGGAATAATGCCTGCAAGTACACGNTCTAAAAACTCACGGGCGCCCAAGCCAGTGAAACGATGATTAGAGAAATTAGCAATTTCAATCGCCCCCACTTTTTCACGCACNGCCCTTACCTCGCCGCCGACATAATCGTGCGCCCTTGAGCGATGGAAAGTTGGCTCTTCATGCGCGTCTTCTGGTGAATCTGCAAACCACATCGCATTTTCTAGACCAAACGAGACCTGCCATACAGCGCCTTTTTGTGTTAGACGATCATAAATCGCGGTGGTTTTTTGGCGTCGCCCTTTAGGCAGAGTTTCATTCGGAAAAGTCATTACGAAGCGACGCTCGTAATTCTCAGATGACTTAATAACACCCCATTGTGGCGTTGCAAAACTTCCAAAACGAGCAATGTCCATTGCCCAAACATCAATCGATGGTTCGCCTTCAATCATCCATTCTGACAATGATCGACCGACACCTCCTGCTTGGCAAAAACCAGCCATAACGCCAACAGCCACCCAGTAGTTTTTTACACCAGGAACGGGCCCAATCATTGGGTTACCGTCTGGAGAAAATACAAACGGACCATTGATAATGTTTTTAATACCCGCAGTACCCAGTGCTGGAATACGTTCAAATGCCAATTCTAGTCTGTCAGCAATGTGGTCCAGCTTTGGTTCCAATAAATCATGTCCAAAATTTTGTGGGGTGCCGTCCAAAGACCACGGGGTCGAACGAGGCTCATAGGTTCCCAATAACATGCCAGTATTTTCTTGACGCAAATAAATATTTGCTTCAAAGTCGATGCAATGCGGCAAGCGACGCCTTCAGGTAAATTGGCAATCTGTTCGATTTCTTCTGTAATTAAATAATGATGCTCCATTGGAACTACAGGCAAGTGAACATTAGCCATTCGACCTACCTCACGCGCCCACAATCCACCTGCGTTGACAATATATTCAGCATGAATATTACCCTTTTCAGTGATCACATCCCAAGACCCATCAGCACGTTGATTGGTTTCAAGAACAGGAGTATGAGTGAAGAATTCAGCACCATGAACACGCGCTGATTTTGCATAAGCATAAACAACCCCAGAGGGATCAAGATCACCATCAGTCGGATCCCAAAGTGCTGCAACATAGTGTTTAGGGTCAACCAATGGGTGTTTTTCTATTACTTCGTCCATAGATACAAATTCTTGATCCAATCCTATTGATCTAGCTTTTGAGCGTTCTCTCTTAAGGTAGTCATGCCAACTTTGATTAGAAGCTAAGTAGTAACCGCCAGTTTGGTGCATGCTAATTGAATGACCAGAGGTCTCTTCAATTTCTTTATATAAACTGATTGTGTAGTCTTGAAGTTTGGAGACATTAGGATCAGAACTAAGCGTATGAAATGAGCCAGCTGCATGCCAACTAGATCCCGAGGTTAATTCATTGCGTTCCAGTAAAACAACGTCCTTCCAGCCCATTTTGGCTAGATGAAACAGAATTGAACAGCCCACAACACCACCACCAATAACAACAACTCGAGCGCTTTCTCTCATTCAATACACCTCTTAAACCAACATAATAAGACTGCAAGGTTGTTACAGTCAAAAGAATAAGATACTAAAGCAAAGTCAACAACTCTAGTATGAAAAAAATTAATAGAAACATTTGAATTTATTTCATTGGGTGGTTGCGATCAAAATATTCAAAATTTTTGAAATGAGCCGCTCAATACCAAAAATCACCGCATAAATCACTTAAAAGTGCCATTCTAGAGCCTAAAACAACTGATTTCTCTTGTTTTTTACTGCAAAACAATGGGTGATGAGAATTTTCGACAAAATATAGCAAATTTTACAAATGGACACCCAAATGTCAAAAATACGCGAAAAAAACGTAAATATAGCACTATTGCAGTTCTTCTAAGTTGGCAAAAAAACCCAGTGCTTCTGGATTCAACAAAGCTTCTTTATTGTCAATTTCTCTGCCCTCAACAACCGCCCTCACTGCCAATTCAACAATTTTTCCATTGAGCGTTCGAGGGATTTCAGGCACAGCAATAATCACTTTCGGATTGTGGTGCGGCGTGGTGTTTTGACGAATTTGTTGGCGAATTTTTTGTTTTAATTCGTCATTCAAAGCGCAGCCATCAACCAAGGTCACAAAGAGCACAATACGCTCATCATCCTGCCACTTTTGGCCAATCACCAAAGCCTCACTAACCTCATCTACTACTTCAACTTGACGATAAATCTCTGCTGTACCGATGCGAATGCCGCCTGGATTGAGTGTTGTATCTGAGCGACCGTGTATGATGACACCGTCGTGCTCATTCACCTCAAGAAAATCACCGTGGCACCACACGCCCTTAAAACGATCAAAATAAGCCGAGCGGTAGCGTTCACCAGTTGGATCGTTTAAAAAGCCAATTGGCATTGATGGAAAGGGCGCTTTGCAAACTAGCTCACCTTTTTCACCAATCTGAGAATTACCATTACTATCCCATGACTCAACCGCCATAGCCAAACCACGGCACTGAATTTCGCCACGATAAACTGGGAGGACGTTTGAGCCCAATACAAAGCACGAGACGATATCGGTACCACCTGAGATTGAAGAAAGGCAAACATCCTCCTTTATATTCTCATAAACATAATCAAAAGCCTCCGGTACCAGAGGCGAACCGGTTGAAAGCAAGGCTTTCAATGAGGATAGATCATACCCTTCACTGGAAATATTAGCTTTACGAAGAACGTCGATGTATTTAGCCGAAACACCTAAAACATTAATTCTTTCAGCCTCAATTAACTCAAAAAAGCGCCGACGTTTTGGGTAAAGAGGAGCGCCATCATACAGAATCAAAGTGGCGCCACTTGCAAGCGCTGAGACCATCCAGTTCCACATCATCCAGCCACAAGTTGTGGCGAAGAACAAGCGCTCACGTGGCTTCAAATCAAGGTGCAATCGATGCTCTTTTAAATGCTGTAACAAAGTACCACCGACGCCGTGAACAATGCACTTGGGTACGCCCGTTGTGCCCGATGAGAACAATATATACAGTGGGGCATTGAAATCAAGCTGTTCAAAAACCAAGTCACTGCCTGCGAACTCTTGCTGGATGTTCTCAAAACAGTCAGTGGTGTACGAATGACTCGCATCATTATTAAGTAGTGACATCATAATGCTAGCCTTAACACTGCCCAAAACACTGAGCACGGCTTGGTTTTTCTCAGCCATTTCAAAAGTCTTGCCCTTATGTAAGTACTCATCAGTAACAAATAAAACTTTTGGCTGTACTTGCGACAAACGATCAACAACCCCAAGAACGCCAAAATCAGGCGAGCAAGATGACCATACAGCGCCCAAGCTTGTTGTTGCAAGCAAGGCAATAATGGTTTTTTCAGTATTGGGCAAATAGGCCGCTACTTTGTCGCCTTTTGTAACGCCTATATTTTTTAGGTAACTTGCTAAAGAGGCCACTTGGCTCTTAAGTTCTGCGTAACTAAGCCGAATCGTTGTATTGTCCTCAGCTATAAAGACTATCGCTTCGTCAGCGTCAGAGCCTCTGGATAACAAATTTTCGGCAAAATTCAACCCTGCATCAGGAAAAAACTTTGCCCCAATCATATCCTTTGCATTAGCAAGGACAGTGTCACCTTTGTTGCTTGCACGCAGATCGCAAAAGTCCCAAAAGTACGACCAAAAATCACCAATATTGGCGACCGACCACTGATACAACTGATGATAATCAAGCAGTTGTTGGTTGGTAGATGCGTTGACATAAGACCTAAACTCAGTCATTTGAGACTGGTCTATAAGGGCTTCTGATGGCCGCCACAGCGGGTTTTTTTCTTTTTCCATTAGGTAGTGTAAACAATCAACAACAATAGCAAATAATGTTACCCATAGACCCTAGTCCCGCTTATCTTATTTAGTCCTCTGTTTAACAAAAAACGAATAGGAGTATTAAATAGGAGTATTGGGCTGACTAGGCAGTGGCTTTAAGTCACACTGTTGATAATAATGCCATCATTTCATCAACACTTGTGCTCTCGAATATTGCTTGGGAAGCACATATTTGACTTATCTGGTTTGATTGTTCCAGAGCGAAATGGCCACGCACATAGCGCTCAAATTTTTCAATTAACAGTGGAATGCCTTCATCACGACGACGACGATGGCCGACAGGATAATTCACACTTTCTACATGTGTTGATGTGCCGTCTTTAAAAAACACTTGGATCGAATTACCAATTGAACGCTTATCCGGCTCTAAATACTCTTGGCTAAATCGAGTGTTTTCACTCACTTGCATTTTCCCGCGAATTTGATCAACAATCGGCAGTTTAGCGATGTTATCCTCATAATCCTCAGCAACCAAGGCGCCCCTGATAAGACCAATAGCCGCCATGTATTGGAGGCAATGGTCACGATCGGCAGGGTTATCTAAGCGCCCAGTTTTGTTAATAATTCTATCACCTGACTCTTGTGTTTCAATCACAATCTTTTCAATTTCATCAAGCTTATCTTTGACAAGCGGATGAAGATTAATTGCCGCTTCAACGGCAGTTTGAGCGTGGAATTCAGCAGGGTAACTAATCTTAAACAAGATATTTTCCATCACATAAGTGCCATAATCTTGCTTCAGAGAAAGCGTATTTCCCTTAAATAGTACGTCCTGAAAGCCCCATACTGGTGCGGTGACGGCACTTGGGTAGCCCATTTCACCACGCTTTGCCAACATCGCTAAAAACAAGCCGCGAGCTGTGGCGTCACCTGCCGCCCATGACTTACGTGAACCCGTATTAGGCGCATGACGATAAGTGCGTAGCGAGGAGCCATCAAGCCATGCGTGAGAGACGGCATTTAGCATTTGTGCGCGATCACAGCCCAACATTTGCGCTGTTACGGCAGTGGAGGCAATTCGTACCAACATCACATGGTCAAGACCGACGCGGTTAAAGCTATTTTCTAGTGCTATAACACCCTGTATTTCATGCGCTTTGATCATTGCCTCAAGCACGTCTTTCATTCTTAAGCCGTCCTTGTTTTCGGTAATATTATTACGCGAAAGATAGTCAGCCGTTGCTAAGATTGCGCCTAAGTTGTCCGAAGGATGGCCCCATTCGGCCGCCAACCAAGTGTCGTTATAATCTAGCCAACGAATCATAGCACCAATGTTCCATGCAGCTCGCACTGGGTCTAATTCATAACTTGTGCCCGGTACACGCGCCCCATTATCAAGCGTTGCACCAGGCACAATTGGCCCCATCATTTTTGTACACGCCGGATATTGTAGCGCATATAGACCACAGCCAATGGTGTCCATAAAGCAGTATCTTGCAGTTGTCATTGCCTCCTCAGAAGCGCTGACATCATAGTTTAAAACATAGTCGACAATTTTTTCAATAACGTCGTCGAACTTCGTGGAGCGACTCGCGTCCATCGTTTGTACTGTACTCATTTTTATCTATCCTTATCTATTCTTGATGGACACAAATTCAAGGTTTTCAGGCCCAGTGTAGTTTGCGTTTGGTCGAATAATTTTGCCATCTTCGCGCTGCTCAATGACATGTGCGCCCCAGCCGGTTACTCGAGCGATGACAAATAACGGTGTAAACATAGCCGTCGGCACGTCCATTTGGTTGTACGAAACCGCGGAGAACCAATCGAGATTGGGAAACATATTTTTAACCTCTTTCATGACCGCCTCTAGACGCTCAGCCACTGCATACATTCTGTGCTCGCCAGACTCATCGCAAAGGTCTTTAGCCACTTGCTTAATTTTGTCGTTGCGAGGATCGCTGATGGTATAAACCGGATGACCAAAGCCAATGACAATCTCCTTATTAGCAACACGTTTACGAATATCGGCTTCGGCTTCATCGGCACTGGCGTATCTTTGCTGAATAATGAATGCTACTTCATTGGCGCCACCGTGCTTGGGACCACGCAAAGCACCGATGCCGCCAGTAATAGCCGAATACAGGTCGGAGTCTGTGCCAGCAATAACGCGAGAGGTAAAGGTCGAAGCGTTAAACTCGTGCTCTGCATATAGAATAAGAGAAACATGCATTGCCTTAACCCAAGATTCTGGCGCTTTTTTGCCGTGCAACAGAGAAAGGAAATGGCCGCCGACTGAATCATCATCTGTCGTTAATTCAATGCGTTTGTCATTGTGTGAATAATGATACCAATAAGTTAGCATCGAGCCGAAGCTTGCCAGCAGGCGATCGATCACATCTCGTGTTTTTTCACTATCGTTAATGTCAACCTCAGGCTCAAGTGCGCCCATGACCGAGCAGCCTGTCCTCAGAACATCCATTGGATGTGCGGTTTTTGGCATTTGCTCCAAGGTTGTTTTTAACGCCTTGGGTAAATCACGTAAAGCAATCAGCTTGTTTTTGTACTGCTGTAATTCCTCGCTATTGGGCAATTTACCATGCACCAATAAAAAGGCGACTTCTTCAAATTCACAGCTGTTGGCTAAATCGAGAATATCATAACCTCGATAATGTAAGTCGTTGCCCGTTCTGCCGACGGTACATACAGCTGTATTGCCTGCAACGACGCCTGACAAGGCGACCGATTTCTTTGGTTTAAATGCTGTTGACATCAGCCCCTTCCTTGCTAAATAATTGATCTAATTGTTGCTCATACCTGTGGTATTCCAAGTATTCGTACAGCTCCTCTCGAGTCTGCATTACCTCTAAAACAGCCTGCTGAGATCCTGTTGTAATAATTTGCTGATAAACGTTGAGTGCTGCTTGGTTGGCAGCCCTGAAGGCAGAAAGAGGATAAAGGGCAATCTTGACATCGGCACTGATTAACTCGTCCGTTGTAAATAATGGTGTCACCCCAAATTCGGTGATATTTGCCAGTACAGGCACTGCTATTGATTCAGTAATTTTTTTATAGANCGCAAGCTCACTAACTGCCTCAGGAAAAACCATATCTGCGCCGGCGTCAACACAGGCGCCCATAATGTCAATAGCAGCCTCAAGGCCTTGTTGTGCAAGCGAGTCTGTTCTTGCCATAATGACCAAGTCATCGCTGACTCGCGCATCTACCGCCGACTTAATCCTATCCAGCATTTCAAATTTAGGCACCAGAGCCTTATTGGGGCGGTGACCACAGCGTTTTTGCTGGATTTGATCTTCAATATGTATAGCTGCTGCACCGGCTTTTTCCAATGTTTTAATGGCACGAGCAATATTAAACGACCCACCCCAGCCAGTATCGATATCGACAAGAACTGGCAAACTGATACGAGAGCATATGCGTTCAACATCGACAGCAACATCGTTTAAAGTGGAAATTCCCAAATCAGGAACGCCCAGTGAGCCAGCAGACACACCACCGCCAGAAACATATAAGGCTTTAGCGCCAGATTTTTCTGCCAATAATGCATGATAAGCTGTTGTTGCGCCCAAGCACTGCAACAATTCATTTTGTGCAACTGCCTCTCTAAATTGCTTTCCTGTATTCATCTCCACCCTTCTAATTAAGTTGTTTTTCTACATTCATTCGTTATAGGCAAATATGCTGACGCATTAGTAATTCAGCCATTTCTCCATCTTGATTAGCAATGGCATCACGAATTGGCCCACTACTAACCGAGAGTTTTTTGCCAAAATTAGCTCACTTATCTTGCTTCCAGAGGGTATTTTACCAGCCTCAATAAGCCCTCATATAATACGAAAAACTTCTTTAGAAAGTAGTTTTTTTTCTAAACCCATATAGAATTACTTTGTAATATTGTATACAATTATTATTGATTCATGCCATTGTATGTCTATTATTCGCTATTTATGGGCAATAGTCAACTATATTGTATACAATATTTACATTATGAGCAAAAAACAGTAATAAAAATTATTGCAGTAGCCTTAAGGCCTCTCAACTAGCGGCTTAACCCATTCAATTTAACGATGCAAATAATATTATCCTCAATAACGGTATTAATCAAAACGGCTTTTGGTGCGCAATGAATCATTAGAAAAACTCTTATTAATCAATGCCGACGAGAGACTAATCGGCGTGTCCAGTGCAATATATTAACGACACCCATTCGCTGCATCAATCCTAAGAAGGTCGCCAAGGGTGTGGAGGGTTTGGCGACAGTTGCATTGGGAAGGATATTGATACTGGCTAAAACTAGCGCCTCCACACTTCAGCTCGATAATCACTAGGCGCACTTTGATAGTGTTTTTTATAGGATCTTGAGAACGCAGAAAGACTGTTAAAGCCTGTTCGAATGGCAATTTCCTGCATCGACAGCAAAGTATCGGTCACGTATTTCCGTGCGCGCTGGAGCCTTAAACGTAAATAGTAAGCGCCAGGCGAGCATTGCAAGTGCTGCTGAAACAACTTTTCTAACCGTCGACTCGACATCGCCAATTGTTCGGCCACATTAACGATTGATATAGGCTCATCAATATGCGCCTCCATGATGCGAATCGCCTTCGTCACTCTGGGTTCAAAATCATTCAGCAGTCCCAGCGAAACGAGCGGCTGTGCATCGGTGGAAAAATGTGTTTCGTCATAGACGAAAACACTGGCCACCTCCAAGGCAAGTGGATAGCCTAGTCGCGTACGAATGAGGTGCAACATAAAATCAAAAGTGGGCGAGGCACCGCCAATGGTAAAAATGGGCTGATCAACAACGAAACGATCTGGCTGCACATTGGACTTGTGAAAACTGCTAGAGAAATCCTCTAAATCTTCCCAGTGCGTAGTGACATTTTTTTCTTCCAGTAATCCTGCCTTACCTAAAATCCATGCGCCAGTATCTGCACCCCCTAATGCTTTGAAGCGTGGTGCAATCCTGCGAATTAATGCAATTTCATCCTTGTTGATATAGTCGTACTGATTAAATCCAGAGACAACAAACAGAACATCGCCCGCAGTGTCGACATTCAGTACTTCGTCGGGCATAATTTGTATGCCGCAGGTGAAGCTAACTGGCTTGCCATCGGTTGCAACAATACGCCACGTGAAGCATTGGTGTTCTGATAAACGGTTGGCTGCACGCATTGGATCAATAACAGAGGCCAATACCATCATTGAAGATTCAGGCAGCAATAGCACCGTGACGTCAAGCGTATCTTCTGAATGTGAATAAATATTCATTTCGCATTATGTATAATTTATGACGTATAAAGTTTAGCACGACCAGAGTCGAGCAGTAACATACTCGCCAATAGTGCGGTGAAATCTTGCTTAGAAGCATGCTTTAATTAATGGAGAAGTAAATATGACTGGCTTACAACCCTCAAGAGAAATTTTTATTACTTGCGCTGTGACTGGCGCGGGCAACACAACAGGACGCTCAGACAAAGTACCTATTACCCCTCAACAAATTGCAGACTCTTGTATCACATCAGCAAAAGCCGGTGCCGCCATTGTTCACATTCATGTACGCGACCCTAAAACAGGTGCGCCCGCGAGAGACCCTGCGCTTTACGAAGAAGTGATAAATATCATTCGTGAATCAAAAGTCGATATGGTGCTTAACTTTACAGCTGGCATGGGTGGCGACATGGTGTTTGGCTCTGCCGAAGAGCCATTGCCTCTAAACGATGAAGGCACGGATATGGCGGGAGCAACTGAACGCCTTGCACATGTAAGAAATTTACTACCAGAAATATGCACCATCGATTGCGGCACGATGAATTTCGGCGAAGGCGATTATGTGATGACCAATACGCCGTCAATCTTGCGTGAAATGTCAAAACAAGTNCAAGCCTTAGGTGTGCGCCCTGAAATCGAGTGCTTTGATACCGGTCACTTGCAGCTTGCGATGTGGCTAAAAGAAAATGGCTGGATTGATGATCCTGTAATGATCCAGCTGTGCATGGGCATTCCTTGGGGTTCGCCCGACGACCTTCACACAATGATGGCGATGACTGCAAACGTTCCTAATGATTGGACATTCTCAACATTTTCCATTGGACGCAACCAATTACCATACGTGGCGATGGCTATTTTGGCTGGTGGCAATGTTCGTGTTGGTTTAGAGGACAATATTTACCTTAAAAAAGGCGTGCTAGCCACAAACGAAGACTTGGTGAAAAGAGCGGTACAAATTACCGAAGGCATGGGCGTAAAAGTACTAAGTCCTGCAGAGGTGCGCGAAAAAATGCAACTGCAAAAGCGTTGGGGATAAAATGAGCTCGATTCAAACTGCTGGTGTTATTGGTGCTGGTGTTATTGGCGCTGGCTGGATTGCTCGATTATTGCTTAATGGCATTGATGTCAATGTCTTTGACCCTTCGCCTGATGCACCAGATAATGCCAACAAAGTCATTAATAACGCCGCCAGAGCTTATGCCAATCTGCATACTGTGCAGCTGCCAAAAAAAGGNCAACTAAGCTTTAAGAAAAGCGTTGCCGAGGCCTCAAAAAATGCCGAAATAGTTATTGAGGCCGTGCCAGAAAGACTGAAAATGAAACAGGCTGTTTATAGTGAAATCGAACTCAGTGCATCAATAGACACAATCATTACCTCTTCCACCTCGGGTATTTTACCAACCGATTTACAAGTTGAGTTGAACAACCCTGAGCGCCTTTTGGTATCCCACCCATTTAATCCGGTTTACCTGCTACCTCTTGTGGAAATCGTTGGTGGCGAGAAAACCAGCACGACAGTTATTGAAAAAGCCAGTGATATTTTCGAATCGATTGGCATGTTTCCACTGCATATTAAAAAAGAAATTCCCGCTTTTATTGCCGATCGACTGCTGGAATCAGTATGGCGTGAAGCACTGTGGCTGGTGAATGATGGCATTGCCACTACCGAAGAAATTGATGACGCTATTCGCTATGGTTTTGGTTTGCGTTGGGCGCAAATGGGCTTGTTTGAAACCTACCGCTTAGCGGGTGGTGAGGCTGGCATGCGCCACTTCATTTCACAATTCGGACCTTGTCTTGAGTGGCCATGGACTCACCTGATGGATGTGCCAGAGTTCACCGAAGAGCTGGTCGATAAAGTTGCCAATCAGTCAGATGAGCAATCGGGCATGCACTCGATTCGAGCTTTAGAGCAAAAGCGAGACGATAATTTAGTCGANATCTTAAAAGTATTGAAAGACAACCACTGGGGTGCTGGCAATACACTGCAGGCATTTGAAGAACGGTTGGCAAAAAATGCTGAANAAATCAACTTCGAGTCCTTGGACCTTAGTCAACCGCTTGAAACCTATACAACGACAATCCCGCAAAAATGGTCTGACTTTAACGGCCACATGAATGAAACGCATTACCTCGAATGCTTTTCAAATGCGGCCGATAAAATCATGACTATTGTGGGTGTAGATAGGGCTTATATCGCTAAAGGAAACTCGTTCTTTACCGTAGAAACACACATCAGACACCTAGACGAAGTGCTTGTCGGTGAGGGGGTAAGTGTTTCAACTCAGGTAATATCTGGTGGTGGCAAAAAACTTCATGTTTTCCATTTCTTATATCACCTAGATGGTCGACTAGTGGCAACAGGCGAGCAGATGCTCATTCATGTTAACCTTGAATCAAGGGCTGCAAGTAATCCAAATAAGCTGGTCAATGAGAGAATTGCTGCTATCAGCTCGGCGCATCAAAACTTAGCCTCTCCGGATGGAATTGGACGCGCTGTCGCACAAAAACTTTAGAGGCTTCATCAAGAAAGGTTTGATTGGCTTAGCATTTGCGAGATAGAGCGCTCAACTTCAGCACGAGTTGCGTTCGAGCCCAACCTTAAGCCAAAACTCAGGCTAACACACCTTCGAAAGGTTTATTTTTGTTGCTTTCTAACCTCTTTTGGTGCAAGTGATAATATATCACCCCACATATTTTTAATCGCAAAAGGTACAACAGTGACATCAGTGCATGTTTTTGCTAGAATTTTTTCAAAGCCACGCATCAAGGGTGCAAGCTCTCCATTCGTAGAAATACCGCCTTCGGGAAAAAGACACACCGCCTTGTTGTTATTTAATGCTGTAATAATATTTTTTAAGGCGCCCCTACTGTTCGCGGGCTTAATGCTGATCACGTTTAATGACTTGAGAATAGACCTCAACACAGGCCAATCATAATACTCTGCGTGCATGACAAAGCAAATGGCTCTTGAAGTAGTTCATTGCAAAAAGATAAAATCTATCCAAGATATATGGTTGCCCAAAAACAAAACAGGTCCGCTCTTTGGAGCCTGCTCGACTCCTATGATAGATAGACGGTACCGCCATCCAAAGACGAGCTTTACTAGAAAGCCTCGCACTAGTTTAGTAGATCGATTTAAGCTTCTTCAGCACAACGCTAAATCCGATCAGCGCAATGACTGCGTTGAAATAGAGTATATACTCACTATTCACGTTGTTATAGGCCACATACACAGTTATGCATAACAAGCTCACCATTGCAATATTTTGCACCCAATTCTTGCCGGCAATAACGCTACCTAGGTTGTCTGGTGCGGCGTTACTTAGAATGAGCGCATTAAGTGGCACCACCAACATGCCAGCACCCAGTCCAAAGACAAAGATTGTTGCTACCGTTAACACCAAGCCCAAACTGATAGCATCACCCATAAGCTCAAATCCAAGCAATGTTTCGGTTAAGAATGCTGGCACTGAAAAAGCAGGAATTAACGCAGCACAAATAATGAGGATTATCGCGCCATAATACACATTGTTTACCCTGATGCCTTTTTGAGAGTTTTTACTGGAAGCATAAGAACCAATAATAATACCAACAATTGAAATTGCCATCAACAAGCTGAGTAAGGCTACGCTTTCAATGTGCAAATTGGCCTTGGCATGAGCTGGAAGCACTGCTAGCATATTTTGAGAAATACTCCAGAAGACTGCTGTGCCAAGTATTGCATACCAAGTGACTTGATTTTCCCTCATGTTGCGCACATGCTCTCTTAAATAACCGCCTAGCAACAACTTGCTGACAGATAATTTAGCCTCTTTATACTGTGTTGCATAATACTTCAAGCCAAAAGTCGAGATAAATTCTACCACCGACAATCCAACCAAAACCCATGCCATTGGAGCAATGACTTGTAGTATTTCACCAGGACTTGCAAAAACGTAATCATCTGGAAGTTGTGCCAAGTAGTCTACTAGATAGACTTGTTCAAAAATGATTGGAGCAATAGCTGTTGCTAGCAAAATCGCAATCAAGGTAACTGACATTAAAAAGGCGTTACCGATACTAAGACCCTTTTCACCCAAGCACTCTTTAATATAGCCGTACTTAGCTGGCGAATAAATGGCACTCTGTGTTGCTAGTAATAATGTAAGACCAAAAGCCAACTCAAACTCACCTTGATAATAGGCATAAGCAATTCCCAGCGTAATAATAACCGCAGCGAAAGCTGCCCAGCGCATGATATTTGGCTTTGCAAAGCGATCAGAAAGATATCCAGAAAGGGTAAAAAGCGCAATAAAAGGAAGAAGGATCATGGCGCTAACAACGGCTGTCATGATAATTTGGGTTGATTCATTATAAAGATACTGCGGCCCATCACCACTTAGCTTATAGATGGTGCTAATGATTATTTGTTTATGTGATACGTCGACAAAGGCATTAACAAATAAAATAACCAAGTAGATAGAGAAAACCCCGGCCCTATCCTGTAAATTAAATGATTTTTTTTCCATTATTTTCTCTGCCTACTTTTACACCACTAAGTCAAATGCATTCATTATGACACAATCTAATCAGAGTAGAGATCTAATACAAACTTATGAAATAAGATTGCTGTTTTTACCGATAGTTTTCCTTTAGCGCAGGGCAAAAACACACTTAAGAGCCGAAGCAACAATGTGCTATTCTAGAACGACAACTATTGCCAAAATCGAGGCGCAAGGGGCTGAACAAAATAGGAGCTTATACTTATAAGTGACGGTTTTGTTAAGCTTCGGCAACAAAGGTGTTGGCTATAAGTATCCTCTAGAATTCGATACCTTCGATTTCAGCAATAGTATGAATATCTTTGTCACCACGCCCAGAAAGGTTAATAATAATCGTTTTATCACTTGACCACTCTTGCGCCAATTTAATACCGTATGCCACTGCATGTGCAGATTCAAGGGCGGGCAGAATGCCTTCAACTTCGGTCAATGTATGAAACGCCTCTAAAGCTTCTTTATCGGTAATGGATACGTATTGCGCTCTACCAGTGTCTTTCAAGTAGGCATGCTCTGGGCCAACACCTGGATAATCTAGACCGGCAGAAATCGAGTGGCCTTCGATAATTTGGCCGTCTTCGTCTTCCATTAAGTAAGTTCTGTTGCCATGGAGGACACCAACACTGCCTGCGCAAAGTGGTGCCGCGTGCGCTGTTGGGCCTTTTTCAATGCCGTGTCCTGCTGCTTCAACGCCGTAAATTTCAACGGATTTATCATCAATAAACGGATGGAATAAGCCAATGGCGTTTGAGCCGCCGCCAACACAAGCGATTAATGCATCAGGCAATCCGCCTGCTTGTTCGGCAAATTGCCTTTTGGCTTCTTTGCCAATCACAGTTTGGAAGTCGCGCACCATCATAGGATAAGGGTGTGGACCTGCAACCGTACCAATAATGTAGAAAGTGTCGTCAATGTTAGTCACCCAGTCGCGCATTGCTTCGTTCAGCGCGTCTTTAAGTGTTTTTGAGCCTGCTGTCACTGGAATTACGGTAGCGCCGAGTAATTTCATGCGGTAAACATTGAGCGCTTGGCGAGCAACATCGACCTCTCCCATGTATACCACACACTCCAAGCCAAGTCTAGCTGCAACGGTTGCTGTAGCAACGCCGTGTTGTCCAGCGCCTGTTTCGGCAATAATACGGGTTTTGCCCATACGGCTCGCCAACAGTGCCTGTCCAATGGTGTTGTTGATTTTGTGAGCGCCGGTATGGTTTAAGTCTTCGCGCTTTAAGTAGATTTGCGCGCCACCTAATTTAGCTGTGAGGTTTTTTGCGTGATAAAGCGGACTTTCACGACCAACATAGTGCTTCAGGTCATCTTCAAATTCTGCCAAAAAATCAGCATCATCTTTGTATTTCTCGTAGGCTTCTTTTAGTTCGGTGACGGCCGTCATCAGCGTTTCAGCAATAAAAACACCGCCATATTGGGCGAAATGGCCTTTGTTGTCGGGTAGATTGTAGCTCACGGGCGAACCTTGCTAATAAAACGTCTTATTTTATCAATATCTTTGACACCTTTTGTACTTTCCACGCCACTTGAAGTGTCCACAGCATAAGGATTGACTTGGGCGATAGCCTCTGCCACATTGGCCTCAACTAGACCGCCAGCCAGAATGATTGGTAAGCCAATATCAACCTTTGCCAAAGACCAGTCAAAAGACTCGCCTGTGCCGCCATAAGCTGCCGGATTATAAGCATCTAATAACAAAGCACTTGCGGCAGAAAAATCAGCCGCAACTTGCTGCAGGTTGGTTTCGGTTGTTACTCGAACAGCCTTAATAAACGGCATTTGATATTGCTCACAGTCGGCTGGCGTTTCGTCGCCATGAAACTGCAAAGTATCTAGCGACACTTCAGCCAGAATCTCATCAATTTGACTTGGGTTGGCATTCACAAACAAGCCCACACGATTAACAAACGGCGGAAGTGCAGCAACGATCCAGCGTGCAACATCAATGCTAACATTTCTGGGTGAGGGGTTGTAAAACGTCAAGCCAATAGCATCTGCGCCAGCTAAGGCTGCCGCTCGAGCAACATCCGCATTGGTAAATCCGCAGATTTTTATTTTTGTCATTTGCTAATTATACTAATAGAGGCCACTGCTTTAGGTATGGATGTTGAATAAAAGTTAAATTTTATTCAGTGGGTAATTTTTACAAAGCCTGTCCTAGCAAGGTTAAGACAGGTTTTGTAAAAGTTAAAAAATGGCTGAAAGTTGGCTTTTAGGTGATATTCATACCTAAAGCAGTGGTCTCTAATAGTACACGCACTGTAGATTAAGTAATCTTCTCAAGTGTCGGTAAAAATCAAACAGTGATCTCGTTCAGTCGATTAGGACTTTGCTTTTTTTTAGGAGCTGCTTTCTTTTTGCCTTTCTTTACTTTAGTTTTTGCCTTGGCTTTGGCTTTGCCCGCAATAGCCTTCTCACACTCTTCTAGCGTTAGATCGACAGGTGCTTTATCACCAAACACTTTTTGGATGGTCACGTTCTTTTGCCCTTTACCACGCTTTTTGCCGTTCCAAATGTAGGGTCCGAAACGACCATTAAGAATTTGGATATCGGAACCTTTAAAAGACTTAATAAGGCGCTCGGCGTCTGCTTTTTCTTTGGCCGCAATCAGCTCCAATGCGGTTTCAAGATCGATCTCTTCTGGGCTAACCTCTTTTAGAGATACGTATTTTTTACCGTACTGAATGTAAGGACCAAAGCGTCCGTAATTGGCTTTAATGGTTTCACCATCAGCGGTCTCACCGATCATTCTTGGCATTTTGAAAAGCTCAATTGCTTGGTCAAGAGTAATGGTTTCAATGTCTTGTCCGGCTCTCAGAGAGGCAAAAGTTGGTTTTTCTTCGTCATCCTGATGGCCAATTTGCGCATAAGCACCATAACGACCAAAACGCACACTGACTGGCTTGCCACTGACCGAGTCCTCGCCTAAGTCCCTTTTGCNATGCGTCTCTTCTCTAGAGATGTCTTTCGCTAGCTCAATTTGAGCATGAAAGGGCTCGTAAAAATCACGAACAACATCTTGCCAAGGACTTTCCTGTCCGGCAACCTTATCAAAATTATTTTCAAGGTTAACGGTGAACTCGTAACCAATAATATTTCTAAAGTTCTTCAGTAGAAAATCAACCAATAAGTAAGCAACATTGGTTGGGAACAGCTTATTTTTCTCTGCACCAGTGATTTCGAATTGAGTGCAATCAGATACAACACCGTTAGCAATTTCGATCAATTGATACTCACGTTGAGTGCCGTCACGCGTCTCTTTGGTAACATAATTTCTATCTTGTACGGTAGTGACCATAGTCGCGAAAGTTGACGGACGGCCAATGCCCATTTGCTCAATCTCTTTAACAAGAGAGGCTTCGGTATATCTTGGCTTTGCTCTGGAAAAAGACTCTCTGGCNTTGAAGTCCAAAAGCGACAAGCTGTCACCTTTGTCGAGTTTTGGCAATAATTTATCCTCCGCCGCCATGTAATCATAGACTTTCAAGAACCCTGCAAATGACANCACCTCACCATCAGCAATAAAATTCTCGTCTCGATTCGACACATCCACCGTAATTCTAGATTTTTGCAATTGAGCGTCACTCATTTGCGAGGCCAATGTGCGCTTGTATATTAAAGAATAAAGTCTAGCCGCCTGATCATCCAAACCTAAAATACTTGGCTTGGTAAGGTCGGTTGGCCTAATTGCCTCATGCGCCTCTTGCGCACCTACCGATTTGGTTTTGTAGCGTCGTTCTTGGTGATAGTCAGCGCCATGAGTCGACTCGATTATTTCTTTGGCGGCCGTAATCGCTGTCTCAGAGAGATTAAACGAATCGGTACGCATGTAGGTAATGGAGCCTTCGCGATATAGATTTTGCGCAATGGTCATGGTTTGTTTTACTGAAAAGCCTAACTTTTGTGAAGCTTCTTGCTGCAGTGTTGAGGTAATAAATGGCGGCTTTGGTGAGCGCTTTGAAGGCCTGGTCTCAACCGAAGCGACACTCAAACTTGCTTCGAGAAGGTTTTGGGCAAATGCCATTGCCTCGTCTTTCGAGCCAAAGTCTTGCTTCAGTTTAACTTCAATCAACTCATTCGCATCATCAANCAATGTTGCTTTAACTTTGAAACTACGACTGGCAACATGTGCTGTAATTTCACGCTCTCTTTCTACCACCAATCGAACAACAGGGGATTGCACTCGGCCCGCAGATCGTGCGCCAGAAATTTTGCGCCATAAGACAGGGGAGATTTCAAAGCCTACCAGCCGGTCAATGACGCGTCTTGCTTGCTGTGCATCAACAAGATGGTTATCGATTGTTCTTGGATTGGCAATCGCCTCAGTAATAGCGCCCTTGGTGATCTCGTGAAAAACGATTCTAGGTGTGTCATCAGCCAATGATAACGCCTCTTTTAAATGCCAAGCAATGGCTTCACCTTCACGATCCTCGTCCGTTGCAAGATAAACTTTTTCGGCCAATTTGACAGATTTCTTAAGATCAGCGACGACTTTTTTCTTGTCACTACTAATCGCATAAGTAGGCTGAAAGTTATTCTCAATATCAATGCCCATATCTTTCTTAGGCATATCGCGAATATGCCCAATACTCGACTTGACCACGTAATCCTTGCCAAGAAACTTTTCAATTGTTTTTGCCTTTGCCGGTGACTCGACGATAACTAAGTTTTTAGACATTTTAGGGCTTACTGTAGCGTTGGATTGTCATCATAAAATACGATGGACTCCAACCATTGCGTTGGCATTTCTGTTTCTGTACTGTTACCAATCACCATCATAACAACCCATTTAAGGTCATCCAAGGAAAGTGTTGAGTCCTCAAGAGTCATCACTTGCTCAACTACCATTTCGCGTTGAGCTGCACTGAGTTGGCCCATGTTTTCCATAAACATAATAAAGCCACGTGCCCTTGCATCAAGCTTGCTCTGTTCAGCATCAGAGTAGATTCGAAGTGAGTTGTGCGTGGTGACAAAAGAATCAATACTGCCTTCCTGTAGGGCGGCAATATTCTCCAGCCAATTAAGGGCTTTATCGATACGACCATCGTCAAACCCTGCTTCCGCAAGATGCGCCTTCAGTAGGTCATCATCCAATTCTTGTGCTGAATCCTGATCCGCAGATTCAAACAGAAAGTCGAACATAAAAGTTAAGACATCAAGAATATTATTTGTCATAAAACCTCATCAAATTAATACATAAGTTGCTATACCCACCTTACTCACTCTATTAGAAAGCTCAAGCATTAGTAACGTTTGGCTTACTACTTGGGGACTAAGCTTGCTTTTTTCAACCAGCTCATCCACCGATATTGCTTCATATGACAGAAAATTTAATAGTTCGCTAACTTCATTATCCACATCTTTGTCGCCATTGTACTGTTTAATCAAGGGAATGCAAGGCTTCGCCTCAAAAGGTAGTTCGTTCAAAATATCCTCAGCATTTCTCACCAATACGGCGCCCTGCTTTAACAACTCATGTGGGCCTGTTGATAAAGGCGAGTGAATTGAGCCAGGCACTGCGAAAACCTCACGATCTTGCTCGAGCGCAAATCGAGCGGTAATCATAGTGCCGCTTTTAACACTTGCTTCAACCACAACTACACCCAAGCTCATGCCGCTTATTACACGATTTCTACGAGGAAAATTGTGCGCCAATGGCGATGTTCCAATTGAAAACTCGGAGACTAGGGCGCCTTTTTCACTAATTTGATGAGCCAAAGCTCGGTGTTTTGCCGGATAGATTCTGTCGAGACCTGTACCACACACTGCTATCGTTTCACCATCAGCCTCAAGTGCTGAAATGTGCGCTTCACCATCGATGCCAGTAGCCATACCACTGGTGATTACCAGTCCACTCATACTCAAGCCTTTGCAGAGCTCTTTGGTAATAAGCCTACCACCAGCTGTGGGATTTCTACTGCCGACTACCCCCAGTTGGGACTTGTTCAGAACCTTGGTATTGCCCAAAACATAGAGCAGGGGCGGTGGGTCTGATATTTGCGCTAATAATTTTGGATAGTCGGAATCAATAAGACTAATAATGTGGCATTGATCGCCTTTAGCCCACGCTAAATCCTTGTCAACGCAACTTAAATCTTTATTAACAAGATACGCCAAAGCCTTAGCACTAAATATACCACTTTGTTTTAAGCTCAAAGCCTGCTCCTCAAATACATTTTTCGGCGCCTCAAAGACTTTTAACGCATTATAAAAAGCTTTAATCCCGAGTCCGGGTGCGTTCAATAACCAAAGCCAAAATACAATGTCCATCGATCCAACCTTTTTAATCTATTATGACACTGAAAGCTTGGTTTAACAAATATGTATATCTAAAACAAGTATGGTAAAATTGCAAGATTTTGCTGACAGATATTCATTATGAAAAGAACATTTCAACCTAGCGTATTAAAACGTAAACGTAATCATGGCTTCAGAGCTAGAATGAAAACACGCTCCGGTCGCGCTGTCATCAATGCACGTAGAAAAAAAGGTCGTAAACGCTTAGCAGCATAATCAAATGACCTGCTCGCTCGCTCGAGGTGTGCGCATAACTAAAGCTAGTGAATACGCACATATTTTCCAAAAGGGCAAACACACCCAAGGAAAATTTTGGCAACTTGTTGCCACCCCTTCAAGTGAGTCAAAACCAAGGCTTGGATTGGCAATCTCAAAAAAAGCATACAAAAAGGCTGTTGATCGCAACCTTCGCAAACGCTTGGCTAGAGAAACATTCAGGCTGCAGCAGGCTCATTTGGGCAATCTTGATATGGTTGTTATGGCTAAAAAGTCACGCCCCGTAGCCAACAAAGCTCTAGTGGCTGACTTGTCGAACTTGTTCAGAAAAATTGCTGCGGCTTAAGAGTATGCGCCCACTTTTCCTAATTCCTATCAAGCTTTACCAATGGTTAATTAGCCCACTATTAGGTAACAACTGTCGCCATATCCCTAGTTGTTCAGAATACACTTTTGAAGCCATTCAAGAGCATGGTGCAATTAAGGGTGTTGGCTTAGGGGCAAAGCGTATTTGCAAATGCCACCCTTGGGCTGAGGCAACTTTCGACCCGGTGCCAAAAAAAACCTCTCATTAATTAAAACCCAGAATTATTATGGACAATCAAAAATTATTTCTTGTTATCGCTATTGGCTTAACTGTATTTCTGTTATGGAACCAATGGGAAATCAAGCAAACAACAGATGCCAACGGCAACACCATCGCTCAAACCAGTATTACTGCTTTTGAATCCGACACACAATCTAGCGACATCCCTAGTACTGCAGTAAGTACAAGCGCTTCGTCAGACTCAGTGCCTAGCGGCGCCAACGAGTCAATAACTCAAAGTGCTTTTACAACGGTAACAACAGACCTATTAACCGTTGAAATTTCACACAGAGGTGGCACAATTCAGAGTGCTTACTTAAACACCTACGACAACGAGCTTAACTCTGAGGCAAAGCTTCAGTTGTTAAGCAAAGACTCTAACAATATTTTCCAGGCGCAAAGTGGATTGTGGCCTACGGAGAAATTGCCTGATGAACATGCAGAATACAGCTCTGAGCAACAAAGATATTTCTTAGGCGATAGCAATGAATTAGTAGTCCCGTTAACTTGGCATGGCGATAACGGCATCGTTGTCACTAAAAACTACCGCTTTACACCTAACAGCTACACAATCACAGTGGATTACGTCGTAACGAACAACAGCTCAACCTCACAAAGTGCTGGCACTTATACACGTCTCACGCGTAGTGAGGTTGAGGGCGGATCGAGCCTAATGATGCAGAACTTCGCTGGTGGTGCTTTTTATCTCAAAAATGCTGAAGATGATGGTGTTTTTGAAAAATTCGACTTTGATGAGTTTGACGAGCAGCCAGCCAAAACGATTTCAACTGGTGGCTGGGCGGCAATGATTCAACATTATTTCTTTGCTGCTTGGATACCTGATGCCAATATTGCCAGCACTTATACTGCAAAAACTGAACAGGGCAAGTATGTCCTGACAACAGTCAATCCAAGCGTTGTTATTGCACCGGGTGCACAAGTGGCGCTGGCAAGCAGCGAACTCTACGTTGGCCCCAAAGAGCACGCTCGACTTGAGAATTTAGCCGAAGGTCTTGATAAAACGGTTGACTACAGCTTCCTCTACATTTTCGCCAAGCCGCTATCAACATTCTTGCACTGGGTTTATAGCCATATTGGCAGCTGGGGTTTCGCCATTATTGCGGTCACACTTACGATTAAATTGGCCTTCTACAAGCTTTCTGAAAAATCCTACCGCTCAATGGCCGGCATGAGAAAACTGTCGCCACGATTGGCGAAGATCAAAGAAACTTATGGCGATGACAAGCAGAAAATTGGCAAAAAGACCATGGAGCTTTACAAGAAAGAAAAAGTCAACCCAGCAGCAGGGTGTTTGCCGATTCTTGTACAAATCCCCGTTTTCATCTCTATGTACTGGGTATTACAAGAAATGGTGGAATTAAGACACACGTCTTTCTTCTACGTGCCAGATCTTTCGGCGAGAGACCCGTACTTTATCATGCCGCTTATCATGGGTGCTTCGATGTGGTTCCAGCAACGCCTCAATCCACCGCCGGCAGACCCAATGCAAGCAAAAATTATGATGATGCTACCAATTATTTTTACTGTGTTCTTCCTTTTCTTCCCAGCGGGCCTAGTGCTTTACTGGGTAACAAACAACCTCCTTTCTATAGCTCAGCAAATGTTTATTAACAAGCGCTATGGAGAGAAGAAAGTAGCTTAACAATAACTGATGTTGGAAAACTTCCAGCAACAACGATACGAAACTTGGCGAGACGAAAAGCTCGCCAATTACTGCTCAAAATCCGAATCTCTTTTTGTAGAGATTAACGACCCCCTAAAACTCTCAAACGCTGAAAAAAAGGCGATTTCAAACAATTGCATTAGCAATAATCTTTCGCTAATTAGAATCAAGTCAAGTGGCGTTATCAGAAAAGCCATAAGCTCAATTAATGCCCAATTGGGTCTTGTTGATTTTGACCTACACCTTTGTGCCGAAGATGATGGTCTTGTTGTCATTGAAGACACCAAGTCCCCAACAAAAGGCGGCTACGTGCCTTATAGTAACAAAGCCCTTAATTGGCACACCGATGGCTACTACAACCAAATGGATGCGCTTGTGGGTGCATTTTCTCTGTATTGCATTCACCCGGCCACTGTAGGTGGTGAGAATCAATGGATAGATCCAGAGATGCTCTATATCCACCTTAGAGAGCTCAACCCTGACATTATTTGCGCACTGTCACAACCAAAAGCGCTAACCATTCCTGCGCGTCGAGATGGCAATAAAATTGTTAGAGAGGCTTCTATTGGACCGGTATTTTTTATTGACAAGGCGTCTCAAAAACCCAAAATGCGATTTACTCAGCGCAAAAGAAATATCAACTGGTTGAAGTCAGCCGATATTGCCGATGCACTATGCGAGTTAAACAATTTTCTATCCGGTGTTTCACAAATTCATCATCGATACAAATTGGCTTCAGGTGAAGGGATAGTTTGCAACAATGTGCTTCACAACCGCTCTGCATTTGTTGAAGGTTCCCTGAAAAAACGTAAACTGCTCAGAGGAAGGTATAAAAATAGCATTGCCACCTATTAAAAGTCAAAGTTTCTGTCGCTGACACTTGGTACAATAGGCCAAGTTTTCAATAATTACAACTTTATGGAACTTGACAACAAGGCCTCAGACAGCGCTAAATCAGTAAAACTTCTCATCTTAGACGTTGATGGCGTACTTACCGATGGTGGGCTGTATTTTGACGACAACGGCGGCGAGTTCAAGCGCTTTAATGCGCTAGATGGTCACGGCATCAAAATGCTGCGCGAATCTGGCGTTGAGGTCGCCATCATTTCAGCAAGGCACGCCAAATGTGTTGCTCATAGAATGGACGGCCTGGGCGTGAAGCATTGCTACCAAGGGCAATCCAATAAAGTAATCGCCTTTGAAGAGCTGCTTACAAAGCTAGATTTAGCGCCAAATCAAGTTGCTTATGTCGGCGATGATGTGATTGATCTTCCGGTGATGTCTAAAGTGGCCTTGCCAATTGCAGTGGCTAATGCCCATCCATATGTCAAAGAGCACTCTGTATTAACGACACTGAACACCGGTGGCAATGGTGCAGTTCGGGAAGTGTGTGATTTTCTGTTGACTGCGCAGAATAAATACGACGATTTGATGGATTCTTACTTGCTGTGACCGATTTCCAATCACAATGCTATGAAGCACTAAAGAAGGTTCCCCGTGGAATGGTGATTACCTACGCCGGACTTGCTAAGATGATAGGCAGACCGCGAGCACACCGAGCCGTTGGCAGTGCGATGAATAAAAATCCATTTGCACCTGAAGTGCCCTGCCATAGGGTAGTGAAATCAAACGGCGATTTGGGTGGATTTGCTGATGATATCAGCGTTAAAATAAAACGCCTTCAGGAAGAAGGCGTATTAATATCGGGCAACAAGGTTGTTGACTTTGATAAAGTCCGCTTTAAAGCAATTTAACCTTTTCTACCACGCATTTTACTAATCAATTGAAGCTGGGCCATGGACTCAGCAAGTGCTGCTTGAGTTGTTGAAACCTCTTGGTCAGACTGTGCATTGGCCATCGCCTCTTCTGCACGTTGTTTAGCTTCAATCGCCTTAGACTCGTCTAAGTCGTTGGCACGGATGGCTGTATCAGAGAAGATCGTCACTGTGTGTGGCTGAACTTCAACAATACCGCCAGAAACATAAATGGATTCAACGCCATTTTCTGTTTCAACTCTTACCTCTCCTGGCTTAAGTGTACTTATTAGCGGAACGTGCATAGGATACACACCGATTTCACCCATGCTGGCAGGTGCAAACACACACTTTGCATCGCCTGAGTATATTTCCTCAGTTGCGCTAACTACATCAACATGAATTACTGACATTTACGCTGTCTCCGCCACTTTTGCTCTCACATCATCAATAGAGCCCATCATGTAGAATGATTGCTCTGGAATTGCATCTAGCTCGCCTGCAAGGATAGCCTTGAAGCCTGAGATAGTGTCTTTCAATGATACATACTTACCCGGTGAACCGGTAAATACTTCTGCCACGTAGAAAGGCTGTGACAAGAATCTTTGAATTTTACGAGCACGTGATACAGTTTGCTTATCTTCTTCAGAAAGTTCGTCCATACCTAGAATCGCAATAATATCTTTCAACTCTTTATAACGCTGCAATACACCTTGAACGCCACGAGCAACATCATAGTGCTCTTGACCAACGATTAGAGGGTCTAGCTGACGTGAAGTGGAATCCAGTGGATCTACCGCAGGGTAAATACCTAATTCCGCTACTTGACGTGAAAGTACTACTGTCGCATCTAAGTGAGCAAATGTTGTTGCAGGAGATGGGTCAGTCAAGTCATCAGCAGGTACGTATACCGCTTGGATTGATGTAATTGAACCCGTCTTAGTTGATGTAATACGCTCTTGCAATGCACCCATTTCAGATGCAAGCGTAGGCTGGTAACCTACCGCAGATGGCATACGACCTAATAGTGCTGATACTTCAGTACCCGCAAGCGTATAACGGTAAATGTTATCAATAAATAGTAGTACGTCACGACCTTCGTCACGGAAGTACTCGGCCATTGTTAGGCCGGTCAAAGCAACACGCAGTCTGTTTCCCGGTGGCTCATTCATTTGACCGTATACCAATGATACTTTGTCTAATACGTTTGAATCTTTCATTTCGTGGTAGAAGTCGTTACCCTCACGAGTACGCTCACCAACACCAGCAAATACAGAATAACCTGAGTGCTCAATCGCAATGTTACGAATAAGCTCCATCATGTTTACTGTTTTGCCAACACCGGCACCACCAAACAAACCAACTTTACCGCCTTTCGCAAATGGACATAATAAGTCGATTACCTTAATACCTGTTTCAAGCAATTCTGCCGCAGGTGATAATTCGTCATACGGAGGAGCAGAGCGGTGAATTTCCCATTCCGCTTCAGGGTTAATATCGCCAGCGTTATCAATCGGCTTGCCCAAAACGTCCATGATGCGTCCTAGTGTTTTTGTGCCTACAGGAACAGTAATTGCCTTTCCTGTGTTGGTCACCTCTAGACCACGCTTAAGACCCTCAGAGCCACCCATTGCAATCGCTCTTACAACGTTGTCGCCAAGCTGTTGCTGGACCTCTAGTGTAAGACCCGTTGCAGTTACATGAAGGGCGTGATATATTTTTGGGATCGCGTCTGCTGGAAACTCAACGTCGATAACCGCGCCAATAATTTGTGTAATTTTACCTGTGCTCATTTGCTTTCCTTTTTATTAGATATCTAATGTATCTGCTCTAAACGGCAGCGGCGCCACTAACAATCTCAGAAATCTCCTGAGTAATTGCAGCTTGCCTTGCCTTATTGTAAATTAACGCTAACTCTTTAATCATATCGCCGGCATTATCAGTTGCACTCTTCATCGCAATCATACGAGATGATTGTTCACAAGCANTGTTTTCAACGATTCCTTGATAAACCAATGCCTCGATATAACGGACCAATAATGCGCCCAGTGCAGCCTCTGCATCAGGTTCATAGATGTAGTCCCAATGATGGCCCATCTCTTNCATATCTGACGCTTCCATTGGCACAATTTGCTTAACCGTTGGCACTTGCGTCATGGTGTTTTTATAGTGGTTATAAGCAATCATGATTTGGTCAAGCTCGCCCGAATCGTAACGATCCAACATCACTTTAATCGTACCCAGTAGGTCGTCAAAATGTGGCGTGTCACCAATATCGGTTAATACCGAGACGATTTCCAAGCCAGAATTTTTGAAAAATGACGTCCCCTTCTTACCAATAGTGCAAAGCTCTACTTCAACACCTTCAGCCTGCCAAGCAAGCACTTGTTTCAAAAAGCTTCTAAATAGGTTGGTATTTAAACCACCACATAGACCTCTGTCGCTTGAGATCATGATAACGCCGATGCGTTTCACGCTCTCAGGAGTCGTCATATAAGGATGCTTATACTCAGAGCTAGCATGTGCCAAGTGACCAATCACCTTAGCAATCTTGTCAGAATACGGACGAGACGCCAGCATTCTGTTCTGTGCTTTTTTCATTTTAGACGCAGCAACCATTTCCATGGCCGAGGTAATCTTCTGAGTATTTTGAATACTCGCGATTTGCGTTTTAATTTCTTTTCCTACCGCCATCGTCGTCTACCAGTTAGTTTGTGTACACTGTACTGTCATCGTTTCTACCAAGTATGGTTGGCCTTAAAGTCTGCAATTGCCGCCTTCATCTGGGCCTCAATTTCGTCGTTATAGTCCCCAGTGCTGTTGATCGTTTCCATCAGCTCTGCTTGGTTTGCATTCATATAAGCAAGTAACGCGCCTTCGAAAGTCACAACTTGGTTTACTTCAATGTCATCTAGCGCGCCAGAATTACCAGCGTACAGAGATGTTGCCATTTCAGCAATTGTTAATGGTGCGTATTGTGCTTGCTTCATCAACTCAGTAATACGCTGACCACGATCGATTTGCGCTTTCGTTTCTGCGTCTAGGTCAGATGCGAACTGCGCAAATGCGGCCAATTCACGGTACTGTGCTAGTGCAAGACGAATACCACCACCAAGCTTCTTAATAATCTTAGTCTGCGCTGCACCACCTACACGTGATACCGATAGACCAGCATTAATCGCAGGACGGATGCCTGAGTTAAATAAGTCAGTTTCTAGGAAGATCTGACCGTCTGTAATTGAAATTACGTTTGTTGGTACGAAAGCGGATACGTCACCTGCTTGCGTCTCAATGATTGGTAGTGCTGTTAAAGAACCTGTTTTGCCTTTAACTTCACCGTTTGTAACCATTTCTACGTATTCAGCATTTACACGTGAGGCTCTTTCTAGCAAACGTGAGTGCAAGTAGAATACGTCACCCGGGTATGCTTCACGACCCGGTGGGCGCCTCAATAGCAATGATACTTCACGGTAAGCCCATGCTTGTTTAGTTAAGTCATCATAAACAATCAGTGCGTCTTCACCACGATCACGGAAATACTCACCCATCGCACAACCTGCGTATGGAGCAATGTATTGCAGTGCCGCCGAATCGGATGCTGCCGCAGCAACGATGATTGTGTGCTCTAATGCGCCGTGCTCTTCAAGCTTGCGTACAACCGCAGCAATGGATGATGCTTTCTGACCGATCGCAACATAAACACATTTAACACCAGTGCCTTTTTGGTTAATGATGGTGTCAATCGCAACCGCAGTTTTACCTGTTTGACGGTCACCAATGATTAGCTCACGCTGACCACGACCAATTGGAACCATCGCGTCAATCGCTTTAATGCCTGTTTGAATTGGCTGATCAACCGATTTTCTTTCAATAACACCTGGCGCAACAACCTCTAGAGGACGTGAACCGGATGCGTTAATGTCGCCTTTGCCTTCAATAGCTTGTCCAAGAGGGTTAACAACACGACCAAGAAGCTCAGGACCAACCGGTACTTCCATGATTCGGTTTGTACATTTAACAGTGTCGCCTTCTGAAATATGAAGATAATCACCCAGTACAACCGCACCAACTGAATCTTGCTCAAGGTTAAGCGCCATACCGAACGTGTTGCCCGGGAATTCTAGCATTTCACCGAACTGGGCATCAGCTAGACCGTGGATACGAACAATGCCGTCACTCACACTAATTACTGTACCTTCTGTGCGGGCTTCTGTTGAAAAGTCAAAACCCTCTATTTGTTTTTTAATTAAATCACTGATTTCAGAAGCGTTTAATTGCATGACTAACCTCTCTTATAAAATTAATTTACAGACAAACAAACGCTTAACGCGTCCACTTTTGCCTTAATTGATGTATCGATTACTTTGTCGCCTTCTTTAATGACAACACCACCCGTGAGTGTGTTGTCTACAAGTGTGTCGACATTTACTGTTGTGTTGTGCTTGGCTGACAAGTCATCAACGATTGCCTTTTTCTCTGCATCACTTAACTCATATGCGCTGACAACGGTAAAGTTCTTACCCTTGTTGGCATTGGTAACCGCAGCCTCAAAAGCATTAGCAATACTGCTCATCGCCTCTGTGCGGTCGTTGTTAAGAATAAGATTTATGAACGCAGACTCTTGAGCATTTAAGCCTCTAGCCATTGCTTTTTCAAGCGATGCACAAATCAATTGGATCTTTTGATTCTTGCTTGTGTTTGGAGAGGCAACAAAATTTTGTGTTGCGTCATCAGACATAATTGCACTAGCAGTGCTAAGTAGGTCGCTCCACTCAGAGTGTGAGCTGCCCTGCTCTGCAATGTCAAAAATCGCTTGTGCGTAAGGCTTGGCAATTGTTGATAATTCCATCGTCTAGACCTATAGTGATTGAGACAACTTAGAAAGCATGTCTTTATGTGCTTTCGCGTCGACTTCTTTCTTTAGCACTGAATTAACGCCCTGCATAACCAAAGTCGAAACTTGGTCTTTCAGTTCGTTACGCGCCCTAACAACTTCTTGATCAAGCTCGGCTTTCGCGTGCGCTTTAATTTTGTCAGCCTCATCAACTGCAACACCTTTGGCGTTGTCAATCATTACGTTAGCTTGCTTATCAGCGTTATCAATAATCTCTTTCGCTTGGTTTTTAGTGCTCGCAATTAGCTCTTGTGCTTTCTGCTGTGCTTGTGCGTGCTCTTCTCTACCTTGCTCTGCTGCCAATAAACCTTCTTCGATGCTCTTTTTACGTGCAGCCATCGCCTCAACAAGTGGCGGCCAAATAAACTTCATGCAAAACCAGACAAACAAGCCGAACATGATTAGCTGTCCAAATAGCGTAGCGTTAATATTCATAGCAAATACCCTTATTTAGGTGAAAAAGAAATAAATTAACCAGCTACTGCGAATATGATATACATTGAGATACCAACAGCGATCATCGGTACCGCGTCAACTAGACCCATTACGATGAACATTTGCGTTCTTAGCATTGACGTTAATTCAGGCTGGCGTGCAACGCCTTCTAGATACTTAGAACCTAGAGTACCAATACCAACAGCGGCGCCCAATGCACCAAGACCCATTAGAATTGAACCCGCTAAAAATAATGTTGCTTGTACTTCAGTCATTTCTTACTCCTACTTGTAAAAATTATTAAAAAATTAATGTTCTTTCTGGTGAGCCATATCCATATATACGATTACCAGCGTCATAAAGATAAACGCCTGTAATAATACGATTAAGATATGAAAAATAGCCCACGGTAAAGACAGGGCCCACTGCGCATACCACGGCAACAGTGCAATTAGAATGAAGATCATCTCACCGGCGTACATATTACCAAACAAACGTAACGCTAGTGAAACTGGCTTGGCCAGCAAGTTCACCCCTTCTAAAAATAAGTTAAACGGCAACATCCATTTACCAAATGGGTGCAACGTTAATTCACCAACAAATCCACCAAGGCCTTTTTCTTTAATGCTAAAGAATAGAATCAAGAGGAAGATGCCAAGCGCCATACCGAATGTAGCGTTTGGATCGGTTGTTGGTACAACTTTAAGATACTCAACGCCCATCAATTGTGCCGCATATGGCAACCAGTCAACTGGCACGAGATCCATTGTATTCATCAATATAATCCAAATAAAAGTGGTTAGCGCAAGTGGCGCAACCATTGGATTTTTGCCTTTAAACGAGCCACGAACGTTCTCGTCAATAAAATCAATAACGCTTTCTACAAAATTCTGAAAACCACTTGGCGCATCAACCGTAGCGCGCTTTGCTGCTTTTGCAAAAATAAACAAGAACAACGCACCTAGAACAAAAGAAAAGCCAAGAGTATCAATATGAAATGCCCAAAAACCCATTTCTTTCGCCTGCTCTGCACCATGAGCAATACCCCATGTGCCATCTGGGTGTTGACCAAAAGTTAAATTCTGTAAATGGTGCTTAATATAAGCGCTTGCTGTTAATTCGCCTTGTGCCATTATTTTTGTCTAAACCTATCTAGTATAAATCCAACCTGTCCCACAACCAAACTCAAAATGAGTGGGCCGGGCTCAAGTACCAACAAACTAAGCCCGATCAATGCAAGTGTCATCAGAGAAAACATTCTCAGCACAGTGCTTTTGATGGCCATTCTAAAACTCTTTTGAGCGTCAGCATCAACTGCCGCTTTTTGCTTGTGCATAAAGTAATCAAACAACCAAGTGTTCGTAAAACTTACCAGCGCGCCGTAAAGCGCGTCCAGACCAAAACCGTAGCTAGAAAATGCTAAAACTGTTACTGTGAGTAGTAAGGACTGAATAAGTGAACTCACCGATTTCATCCCAATTAACAACTACTCTGGCCACACACAAACGAAACATTATACCGTTTTAGTGTTTTTAATCAAGTTACTCAAGGTTGAATTATTATTGTTTTTCTCAAGAAGGGGTGAAAAATCCTAATGTGGTGGTAATTTAGCTGAGTTACATTCAGGATATTTTATCGAAACTAGATGATTGTCTACACCAACTCCTATCCCATTCAGATTGACATACTTGACACGCAAGATCTCAATATTAGTTTAAGATTATGATGGAAAAGTCCCAAAATTTAAGTTTATTTTTCTTTCACAGTTGTTTATTGGAAAAAAACTGTAAAAAGCATTTTATAATTTTATAATAGCCTAAATACACCCAACCCTTAATTGATACTTGCCAATTAGAATGATCGCGTTAATAAAAGACCTTGAAAAACAAGGGGTTATGCTCAAAGAGCCAAATCGAACCAATGTTGCACACTACTATCACAGCCTGCATGCATCAGACTACGAAGCCCCCAAGGCGCAATATTTATTACAGTGTGCCAATAAACACCTAGCGCTCGGTGCATCTAGGCGCCGCGGTAAAACCCTTATTGAGGGTTTTAGTATTGCTGGTCAAAATGCATCACTTGACAATACGATTATCAGTGTCATCACCAAAGATACGCCCTTTATTAGGGACACTCTTATCATGTGTCTTAATAACTTTGGTGCAAGCCTTATCTTTACCCATGCGTCGTTGTTGGAAGTGGGGCGAGACAACAATGGCAATATACTGCAGCTCTCTTCATACAAAAAAGGTGAAGGGCATGAAGATGAAATTGAGTCTTTTTTACAATTTCATTTAGAGTATATATCGGCGGAAAATGTCGCCAAGCTTATAGAGCAAATTCGTAACCGTATTGATGCAATTCAATATGTGGTTAATGACTGGAGCGCTTCGCGCAAACGCTTAATAGAAATTGCAAACCTGTTAGACGATGAGAAATCGCCCACGTCAAATAGCGACTTTATACGCTGGGTAGAGAACCACAATTTTGCTATCATGGGTAGTGCGGAAATCACCAAAGACATCGCCCAGAAAAAAATTGTTACTAAAAGCGCCTCCGGCATATTTCGCTACCTGCTGGAGAATAATCAAGATGTCAAGTCCTTTATTCCCAATCTTTATTTTGACGACTCGTCTTTAATTGTTACTAAATTATCGATTACATCGAAAATTCACCGAACTCGACAAATGGATTTCATCGCCATTCATGTAGGAGAGCGTTATTATTGTTTTGTTGGTTTTTTATCCGGCACTTCGTTTAACCAAAGCGTATTTCAAGTGCCTCTTATAAAAGAAAAAGCCAACAATGTACTGGAGCAGTCCGGCCTGCGTGCAACCAGCTGCAATCACAAGGCTTTGCAAAATCTATTAGAAACACTGCCTCGTGCACTGATGTTTCAAATCGAATCTGATAAATTATTGCAAATAGGCCAAAGCGTCTTGTCACATCAAGAAAGACGACAAACCCATGTGTACTTAACCAAGGATCGTTGTGGACATTTTTACACCAGTTTAGTGTATTTGCCTCGAGATATTTTCGACTCCGAACTAAGGCAAAAAATCCAAAACAGACTGCAAGCACTGTTTGCAGCTGATTTTGTCTTGTTTGATGTGCGTTTCTTTGACTCTATCTTATGTCGTATCGAATTTAATATCTTTACGCAATCTAATAAAGAAATCAGCGAAGACACCGTTGCGACAGAGATTAAGTCAATTGCTTATGATTGGTACGCAGAACTGCGTCACGTGATGCAAGTGGGTGGTGCTGACTTGTCCTTGTTTAATGATTATCAAAATGCGTTCCCACGAGCCTATACCAACGATTACAGTGTTGAGCGCGGTTTTAAAGACGTACTTAAACTTGAGTCACTGTCGCCAAATAATTTCACCACAGATCTGTTTATTGGCAGCAGACGTTCTGACATCAGTGTTAACTTTAGGATACACAGTAAAGACCACTCTCTTACGCTTTCCGACATTGTTCCGGTTTTTGAAAACTTAGGCGTCAATGTGGTTTCCGAACATCCTTACAAAATTAATACCAGCGGTAGCCATCAAATCGCAATTCGCAACATTGAACTTTTACGAAAAGATCAGAAAGATTTTGATCTGGAAGTTGATAAAGAAAGATTTCTCCAGGCGTTCGAGCAGATTTGCATGGGCACGATTGAAAATGATGGCTTTAACCAACTTGTTCTTTGTGCCGGTCTANATGTTAGACAAGCCAATCTATTTCGCGCCATTTATGTTTATTTAAAGCAAATCAACTTCGGCTACAGCCAAAACTTTATTACCCACACTTTAACCAACCATGTAGAGTTGAGTCGAGCACTTTTTGCCTTATTTGAAGCTAAGTTCGATATCAACAACAAAGAACACACAAAGGCACAAGAGCCGATAAATAAAGACATAATCGAGCGACTCGAATCAGTCTCATCATTGGATGAAGACAGGGTCATCAGCGGCTACTTAGAAGTCATTGAAGCGATGGTTCGAACCAATTACTACCAAAATAATGAAGACTATCTGTGCTTTAAAATCCAATCCAAGAAAATTTCTTTCCTACCAAAGCCGGCGCCTTTATACGAAATATTCATGTATTCCGCGCGCGTTCAAGGGGTGCATTTACGCGGCGGCAAAATTGCCCGTGGCGGATTGCGTTGGTCGGATCGCTCAGAGGACTTTAGAACCGAAGTGCTGGGCCTAGTCAAAGCCCAACAAGTCAAAAACACCGTCATTGTGCCAGTTGGCTCCAAAGGTGGCTTTGTGCCGAGAAGTTTGCCTGCCGAACGAGATAAAATGCTCGCTGAGGGTGTTGCTTGTTATAAGCTGTTTATTCAGTCACTGCTTGATTTAACCGACAACATTGTCGACGGCGTTATTGTTCCGCCAATAAATGTTGTTCGTCACGACGATGATGATCCTTACTTAGTTGTGGCTGCAGACAAGGGCACAGCTAGCTTTTCTGACATTGCCAATGAGCTTTCCGTTAACCATAACTTTTGGCTTGGGGATGCATTTGCTTCTGGTGGCTCGGTGGGCTACGACCACAAAAAAATGGGCATTACTGCAAGAGGCGCTTGGGAGTGCGTCAAACGTCATTTCCGTGAAGTGGGCAAAGACATCCAATCAGAGGCTTTCAGCGTTGTAGGTGTTGGTGATATGGGTGGCGATGTTTTCGGCAACGGTATGCTGCTTTCAAAACACATTCGCCTGACTGCGGCCTTTAACCACCTCCATATTTTTATCGATCCGAACCCAGATGAAAACGTAAGTTTTGCAGAGAGACAACGGCTTTTCACCACCGAAAATACCACGTGGCAAGATTATAATAAAAAACTAATCTCAAAGGGTGGTGGTGTTTTTGATCGCAGCGAAAAGTCTATTGAATTGTCAGAAGAAGCAATGAAGGCACTGGATACAACGCAAAATAAGTTTAGCCCAGATGCCCTAATAAACACTATTTTAAAAGCGCCAACAGACTTGTTCTGGAACGGCGGCATCGGCACCTATGTTATTGCAAGCAACGAATCTCATCTTGATGCGCAAGACAAAGCCAACGACTCAACACGTGTCAAAGCCAGTGAACTGCGTTGTCAAGTGATTGGCGAAGGTGGTAATTTGGGTATGACGCAAAATTCTCGCATCGAGTTTGATCAGTTGGGTGGGCGTTGCTATTCTGACGCAATCGACAATTCTGCTGGTGTAGACAGCTCCGATCATGAAGTCAACTTGAAAATACTGTTGAGAACACTTGAAACCAAACAACGCAATAAAGCGCTTGCGAAGATGGAGACCGAAGTAGCAACATTGTGTTTGCAAAACAACTATGAACAGTCGGCCATTATCAGCATCCACACCCGACCAAGTCCAGAAAATCTAGCCGGCCAAGCAGAGGCCATAAACTATTTGGAAAAGGTCGGCTTGTTGGATCGCGAGCTTGAATACTTGCCAAGCAAAAAAGAGCTAAAAAGTCGCTTACTGGGCAGTAAATGCCTAACCAAGCCTGAGTTTGGTGTTTTGCTTGCCTATAGTAAAATGGATTTATATGAAAACCTGTTAGAGTCTGGCTTGGCTAACGGAAAAGGGCTTTACCCTCATCTGGTTAATTACTTCCCTACGCTAGTTGCAAATGAGTATTCACACTTACTCGATGGCCACAGACTGAAAAACGAGATTATCTTAACGGTGGTGATTAATAAAATAATTAACACCATGGGGCCTGTCTTTCACATCCGTCTGCACAATTTAACTGGCGCTAGTTACGCCCAAATATGTCGTGCCTATCTAATTAGTGCGGAGCTTTTGGACATTGATGGCTTGCTGGCAGCCATTCATGGCCTGGACAACAAGGTTACCAGCCAAATACAATACGAAGCCATTAGCGCCTTAACCAAGGTTGTTCGTGCGAATGTTGTTTGGCTGTTGAATAACAAGACCAAGCTTGACGTCAGTGAAGCCCTAAGCAACTACCAAACAAAGTATAGCGAAGTTAAAGACAGCGTTCAAAAGCTAAGTAGCAAAGGCCTAAGTAACAAAACTCTCAAGCTTAATGAACAAGGCCTTCCTCAAAAACTAGCCGAAAAAATTGCACTCACCACTAGCTTATACCACACATTAGACGTGATTGCCATTACTGAAAAAAGCCAAAGCAAAACAAGCGATTCGCTGGCAATTTATTTAAATATTTCGCAAAACCTNGATATTCGCTGGCTAAGCCTTAGGATTAACGCCCTAGAAGTGACCAATGCTTGGCACGCAAGCGCAAATTTTAAATTNCAAAACCAGCTAAGGGCTGTTCACTCTCTTGTCGCCGAAAAAGCTATCGAGTTAGGCTCTGCAGCACAGTTTCACCAAACTTACACCGATAAGATTGAGCGACTGCAAGCCATGATGCTGTCCGTTAAAGAAGATGAGCAAGTTGACTTTGCCACCCTCCATGTCATTGTTGGTGAGCTTGAGGGACTGCTTTAACACTCCTATGCCACCGTCCTAATCATTTCTGCTGCGGCTATACGGGTTTTTTCACTGATCTTAATGCCGCCCAAGATGCGCGCCACTTCGTCTGTACGCTCTTTGTCGCCCAATGCGTATACCTTGGTGAAGGTTTCACCATCTTTCTCGCTTTTAATTACCTTCATGTGCGAGTGTCCTTGAGCGGCCACTTGTGCAAGGTGGGTGACGCACAGTACTTGATAACGTGATGATAGTTTTCTTAATAAACGCCCAACCACTTCAGCAACCGCGCCACTGATACCAACATCCACCTCGTCAAAGACAATGCTTGGCGCCAACTCCGATTTACTGGTAACAACCGAGAGAGCCAATGAAATACGCGATAACTCACCACCAGAGGCGACCTTATTGAGCGCCTTAAAAGCTTGGCCCATATTGGTTTTCACCTGAATAACAACCTCTTCATTGCCGTTCAACTGCACTTTGTCGGCAATAGGATTGAGTACAAACTGAATCTCACTACCAGGCATACCTAGCTCCTGCATCACTTCGCTCACCTGTTTTGAGAGCTTATCTCCGGCTTTTTGGCGCTGCTTTGATAGNGACTCAGCTTCACTGCGATAAGCGACCTTTAATTCACCCTGCTGTTTTAGCAAGCCTTGTATTTTGTCGCTGGATGCATCCATGCCCTCTAAAGTGCCTTGAATGATATTTTGCGTGTTGAGTAATTCAGGTATTTGGCAGTGATGCTTCCTACCAAGATTGTGAAGCTCGTTAATGCGCTCCTCTAACTCGGCTGCACTAACCTCATCGCCACCTACCTTGCTTAAGTAGTTGGTCAACTCATAAATACTTTCTTGCACCTGCACTTGTGCGCTCGAGAGCAGTGCTTCGACCGATTCCAATTTTTCGTCTACCTCTCGGGCATGGCTAATTTTATTATCGACATCAATAAGCTGGGAATTAATGCCGCTATCGTGATCGAGCATCCCCAAAACAGCCGATATTTTCTCTATTAGTAAACCTGCATTGCTGCTAATCTTATACTGTTCTTCAATATTATCGAGTTCATCTTGTTCAAGCCTTGCCTCGACTAACTCACCCAGTTGGTGCTCCAATAAATCTTGTTGTGCGGCAAGCAGATCACCGCCATTTTGAATACGCTCAATCTCGTTACTTATTTGCTGATATTCTCGAACAACACTATTAAGTGATTTCACTTGAGCCTGAGTTTCCCCGAAGTCGTCCAATAAAATTCGGTGCTGCTGCGTTCGCAATAAAAGTTGGTGCTCGTTTTGGCCATGCATGTCAATTAACTGACAACCTACATCTCGAAGTATTGAAAGGGTTACTGGCGTACCGTTAACGTATGCGCGCGATCTACCGTCATTTCCAACAACACGTCGCAAAATACACTCGCCTTCATCTTCTAAATCTTGCTCTTCTAAGAATTCTTTAAGTTTTGTGTTTTGCGCTATTGCAAAAGTCGCAATAATTTCTGCTTTGCTTTTGTCTTGACGCACCAGTGAAGCGTCCGAGCGTCCGCCAATAACAAGGTTGAGCGCTTGCACCATAATTGACTTTCCTGCGCCAGTTTCACCGGTTACGACTGTCATCCCATTTTGAAAGTCAACGCTAAGGCTTTCAACAACAGCTAAATTTTTAATGGAAAGTTGCTCTAGCATATTCTGTCAGAAATTATCATATTTGCCCTGAGGCGCCTATGGGGCTATACCTTTCTCCCCCAATGCAATTTAGAGCGAATGATTTTAAAATAGTCATAACGTTTGGGATGTATCAAGTGAACAAAATTCTTATGCTGTTTAACTCGTAGTTTGTCACCCAATTGATTCGGCATCGTTGACTGTCCATCAAAACTGACCGTTGCGCGCTCGACCGAATCTAGAACGTGTATTAGCACCTCGCTCTCGCCATGCAAAACAATAGGGCGGTGGCTCATGGTGTGTGGACAAATGGAGACCAAAGTAATTGCACTTACAGCAGGATGCACAATAGGGCCGCCACTTGAAAGTGAGTAGGCCGTTGAGCCTGTTGGTGTGGCAATAATGATGCCGTCCGAACGTTGATTATTGACAAAGTCGCCGTCAACATACAAGTCAAAATCAAGCATTCTTGGGGTATGGTTGCGATGAATAACCACTTCATTAAAAACCAGGTGTGTGGACAAAACCTTATCGCCTCGTTCAACTTGGCAGGACAACAGTGCGCGCCTTTCTTTGATGTATTTGCCTTCAAGTATTTCAGCGACCGCTTGTGTCATGCGCTCCACCGCTATGTCGACTAAAAAACCAAGATGCCCTAAATTGATACCCAAAATAGGTATGTTGTTATCAACAAAAGTACGTGCTGTGCTGAGAATGGTGCCATCGCCACCCACAACAATAATCAAGTCTGCGCTTTCCTTTATTGCAGCAGTACCCTCAACAAGAGTGATGCCTTGTTTTTCAAGAAAAACACTTAGCTCGTTACCGGTCTGTTCACTGGTAAAATCTTTTGGTTTGGTAATAATGCCAATTGTGTTGAACATAGGCCTTGAATTATTATAAAAAGTGACCACATATCACTGAAATCAACATGAACAGTGGTTCCATGTAAATATACATTAGTTGGACAATAAAATGACAAAAAAGAAAGACCATGACATCACGGAAGATCAAATCCTTGAAGATCAAGAAGTTGAGACAACCGAGACGGAAGAAGAGCTCGATATTGAAGCACAACTAGCTGCTGCACAACAATCAGCCAAAGACAATTGGGATAAAGTCTTGCGCGCACAAGCGGAGATGGAAAACATTAAGCGTCGCTCAATAAGAGATTTAGAAAACGCCCATAAGTATGCCTTGGATGGCTTTGTGAAGGCCTTACTTGAAGTCAAGGACTCTTTGTCAATGGGCTTAAAGTCCGCAACCGAAAAAGACGCAACCATCGAACACATTATTGAAGGCCTTGAGATGACGGATAAAGTTTTCGCGTCAACGCTTGAGAAATTTGGCGTTGAAACCCTTGACCCGGTTGGCGAAAAATTCAACCCCGAACTTCACGAAGCAGTAACCATGCTTCCAATGCCGGATAAAGAATCAAACTCAGTGCTTGACGTTGTTCAAGTTGGCTTTACTCTTAACGGCCGCCTTGTTCGCCCTGCAATGGTGGTAGTGGTTCAGTAAAACGCAAATTTGCTAAATTTTGTAAAACAAAACCAAAAAACGATTTTTTGCCAAATTTTTACGCAGTACCTTGCTAGAGCACTAAAAACACTCAAAAAGTCCTTAAAAACAAGCCTTCATAGCCCTTAAATAGCATTTTTGATGAACTTTAGCGAGCAATTTAAGTAGCAAGCAACCCATATTGAAAATTTCCTAAATTTTTGTTATTTATTTTAGAAATATAAGGCAGTGCCACTTTATCAAAAACCTCAGTGGTCAATCCACTTTGGTTTTTGACTTATTCCCTTGGCAATAAAATCGCCAATAAGCTTTAATAAAGTTTTCGATTAAGAATTTGCGTTAAATGAACAATGTGAATATCAGCACAATTCGAGAAAACGAATTTAGGATTAATCGATTTTGTTGTAGGGCATCTTCTTTCGGCTACCTTTCTGGAGTGCGCAACCTGCCCATGGGTGCAAGTAGAAANGTGACAAAGNCTAATTAAGAGGAAATTTGAAAAATTTCTGANAAAGGATTTCAACAACACGCCAACGGACGAAGAGCAACAGAATAATTTATCCTTTCGATTAAGATTTTTCGTTTAACTTNGTTATTGGATATATAAAATTCAGCCTTGATCAGAACACAAGAGAGTGTTCTTATAAGGAAAAAACTGTTCTTATAAGGAAAAAACTACCCCTTCCAGCCTCTAATGTGTTTATAATGTTCCGCTGTGATTAAAGTTCTAAGACTGCTGTAAAAGATAGTAAAGTCAAATTATAAACCTTAGCCTATTATGTATTTAGCCAACCCGTTTAAAGGATTAAGACCTGAAGGAGCAGAAGCTTCTTCTGTATCTCTTCCTTGTACCGATCATCTATCTGAAGAGATGGTTAAGAGCTACAAGGAAAGCAATCCTTGGAGCTACCTAAATATTTTTAGTCCAGACTATAAAGACACAAAAACTAAAAGCGAGATAGAGGTAGGCGCAAAAGATCGTTTCGAGTTGATGAAAGAAAAATCAGTCATATCGAAAGATACTGACGAATCTTTTTATATTTACAAAATGTCTACCGAATGCCATTCTCAAATTGGCATGATTGCTACCGCAAAAATATCGGATTACGACGATTTGCACATTCGTGGTCATGAAAAAATTTATGTCGAGGATTCTCAAAAAAGATTTGAGCAAATAAAAAACCTGAATGCACAAATTGGGCCAATTTATGTCATCTACCCCGATGAAGCATCTCTAGACGCCTTATTAAAAGAGCAAACCAACGCTGATCCAACCTATTCTTTTGACGCCATAGACGGTTGTCGGCATGAGCTTTGGGTTGTTAACGATGAAGAAAAAGTGACGCAAATAAGCGAACTGTTTAATGCTGTCAACCGAACATACGTCGCTGACGGACACCATAGAATTGCGGCATTATCAAGATTTGCAGAATACAGAAAACACCAAAACCACGGCCATACAGGTGAGGAGCCGTATAATTTTTTCATGATGGCACTGTTCCCAGAAAGCCAAGCACGCATACTCGACTACAATAGACTGATAAAAGACTTGTTTGGTTATTCTCCCAGCGACTTTATTGAGCAAGTTGAAGAGCACTTTGTCGTTGAAAAACAAAACTCGCCTTATCGGCCAACTGNACTAGGGNCATTCGGCATGTACTTGGACAACGCGTGGTACTCAATTACACTAAAAGATAAACCCGAAGCAGCGCTTTCGGGGCTGATGAACTTAGATATTAATATATTGCATCACTATCTGCTTGACCCAATTCTAGANATTGGCGATCCAAGACGCGATACAAGAATTGGTTTTATTGCCGGTTTTCACGGGCTAGANTCAATTGAAAAAAAGGTCGACTCAGGCGAAGTCGAAGTTGGTTTCTCTTTTTTCCCAACACCAATGGAACACGTAATAAACTTTGCTGACAAAAATTTAACAATGCCACCAAAATCGACTTGGTTTTATCCAAAACCATTAGATGGTTTGGTAGCATACGACTTCGAGGATTAATAATTATGATAACTAAGCCAACAATTAAACCGTCAAACCCAAACTTCTCCAGTGGCCCTTGCTCTAAGAGACCAGGCTGGGATATAAGCGCCCTAAAAAACGCCGATACTGGCAGATCGCACAGAGGGAAGCACTGTAAAGCGAAACTTAATGACGTCATTGTCAAGTCAAGCAAGCTTCTTGGCTTACCAGACGATTACATTTTAGCCATCATGGCAGGATCCAACACTGGTGCTTTAGAAGCAGCCCTTTGGTCCCTTCTAGGCGCTAGAGGCGTTGATGTTTTGGCTTGGGAAAATTTTGGCAACGACTGGGTAAACGATGTACTCAATCAATTAAAGCTTGAAAATGTCAATACCTATTTAGCTGATTACGGCACACTACCCGACTTAAGACAAGCAAATTTTGATAACGATGTAATTTTCACATGGAACGGCACAACGGCTGGCGTTCGTGTTCCCAATGCAGACTGGATTCCAGACGACAGAGCTGGCTTGACAATTTGTGACGCTACTTCTGCAGTGTTTGCCATGGACATTGATTTTAGCAAGCTTGACGTGGTTACTTGGTCTTGGCAAAAAGTGTTGGGCGGCGAAGGCGCTCACGGCATGATCGCATTATCACCCCGTGCAATCGAAAGATTGGAAACGCACACACCCGCATGGCCAATGCCCAAAGTGTTCAGAATAGCAAACAAATTAAAAGTGTCTAAAGGTATTTTTGAAGGCGCTACCATCAACACACCATCAATGATTTGTGTTGAAGACGTACTGGATGCNCTTAACTGGGTTGAATCAGTTGGTGGTGCAGAAGCGCTAATCAAGCACTCAAACCAAAATCTTCAAATTATTGCAGATTGGATTGACGGCAGTTCTTTCAAGTTTTTATGCGATGATGCAAGTGCAAGATCTTGTACAAGTATCACAATTGAAATTAAAGACGCATNGTTCACCAGTAAGAATGAGGACGATCAAAGAGCGTTAGTGAAGAAAATCGTAGCGCTACTTGATGACGAAGGCGTGGCTTTCGATATTGGCGGCTACCCAAAAGCGCCGCCTAGCTTAAGATTGTGGGGCGGACCAACAGTACAAAACGACGACATGAAGGCAGTATTGCCGTGGATTGAATGGGCTTATCAAGAGGTAAAATAATGTATAAAGTATTAATTTCAGACGCAATGAGCAANGTTGCAGATCAAATCTTCAACGACAAAGGTATTGAAGTTGACGTAATCACAGGACTTTCAGAGCAGGAACTAATCAACATAATTCCTGAATACGACGGTCTTCTTGTAAGGTCAGCAACAACTGTCACAAAAGACATTTTGGCTGCGGCGACAAAGCTTAAGGCTATTGCTAGAGCAGGTGCAGGCGTTGATAACATCGACTGCGCGAGGGCAAGAGAAAACGGCGTGGTTGTAATGAACACACCGGGCGGCAATACCAACGCTACTGCAGAGCATGCATTTGCCTTAATTATGGCAGCACTTAGAAAAATTTCTTTCGCAAACGAAACAACGCATAGAGGCGAGTGGCAGAAAAAAGCCATCAAAGGCGTTGAACTCTCAAAGAAAACTCTGGGCATTGTTGGTTTTGGTAATATTGGCGCAAGACTTAGCCATTTGGTTAGTGGTTTTGATGTCAATGTACTTGTTTNCTCTAAGTCGTTAGAGTCAAGACAAGCAGAGTTTCCCCATGTCACCAACGTGAGCTTTGATGAGTTACTTGAACAAAGTGATATTATTAGTTTTCATGGCAAAGCGGCAGCTGATGGCAAGCCATTGTTAANCAAAGAACATTTCTCAAAAATGAAATCTTCTGCAATCATCATCAATGCTGCTCGTGGCAACATGGTTGATGAGAGCGATCTTAATGATGCACTTAACGAAGGCCTAATCGCAGGCGCGGCTATTGATGTTTTCTCAACAGAGCCAGCTAAAGAAAACGTTTTGTTCAACAACCCCAAGGCGATTCTAACACCTCACGTTGGTGCCTCAACTGCTGAAGCATCAATCGTGGTAGCTGAAATGGCGGCCAATCAAGTTGCTGATGTACTCCAAAACGGCACTGAGATTCACGTGGTTAACTAAGACTCACACGACTTTTTAGTCAATTTAAAAAGGCGCTTCTATAGCGCCTTTTTTGTTTTTTTTGAAAAAATACTCTATTTCAATAATTTGCCAAATTTTTACGTGGCAGATTAAACATCGCCATTTTTTGACAAAAATAGGACAAAAAGCACTGATTTTGCGCGTTTTTAGCGGCTTTAAAGGCAAATTTAGTGCATTTCTGGAGCTTTATTTGCCCAAAAGCATTATTTTCTATTTTTCTATCAGGGTTGCGCCTGTTTCCATGCGAATAATTTTGCCGTTTTTGATGGTACAAAAAGTAAGTACGGCTTCAGTAGTTCCGTCTGGATAATCAATCACCAGATGTTCTACCAGAGCCTCATCATTTTCAAAAAGGCAACGGTCATCACGAGTGGTAAAATCATCGCTCGACATAAAATACCTTGCCATTTCAGCAAACTCATCTCTAGTCTTGGACGTTCCGTCTTGGTGACTGACCATAACGAAATCTTCGTGTAGGGTTTCAATCCAAGCGTCAACGTCCTTTTCATCGGTCGCCTTCTTTCTCTTTTCATAAAGTGACATAACCATTACTCCTTTGGTTAAGTGATCAAAATTGTCTTTTTCTAAACTCTTTATACCAGAGCACCTTGTTGCTGTTTTTTATTTTTGCTTTTTATAATAAAACAGTTTTAGCTTTTTTTGAAAAAAACACATTCAGCACTTATGACAAACTGTCAATGAAATCATCGGAATACTGACACCCAAGAGTTGGACTTAGATCAGCATTATTTGCCTGTTGTAGGTGGTGAAAGTTGCTTTTATACACGCGCAAAACCCTTATAATAGGCGATAAGGAGCGATAAAAATTTCGCTAAAAAGCACTCTCATTCACCACATAAGGGGAACGTCATTATCTGGTTCAAAGACTACACTATCGAAGAGGTCAAAAGCCTGATTAGCAATGAAAGTATGTCGGATCAATTGGGCATAGAGTTTATTGAGGTTGGCAAGGATTATTTAAAAGCTCGTATGCCGGTCGACAAGCGTACTTGTCAACCTTTCGGCATGCTACATGGTGGTGCGACCTGTGTTCTGGCCGAGACCATTGGTAGCATTGCCTCGCTGATGAGTGTCAATTTAAAGCAAAAATACGCGGTCGGATCGGTGATAAGTGCTAACCACCTGCGCTCAGTTATAAGTGGTCATGTTGAAGCGACGTGCACTGCCATTCACATCGGGCGCCAAAAACATGTGTGGCGCATTCTTGTTCACAGCGACAAAGGAAAATTAATCGCCACATGCGAACTCACTTGCGCGGTTATTGATAAATTCTAGAGCGATAATTGCGCCATTAACGTGTTATGACTGGCTTTTGATTTTTCTATGTTGGCGGCCTTAACAGGACCATAGCCTTTAATCGCAAGCGGTAAGGATAACAACTCCACGCATAATTCATAATTGTCCGTTGTAAGCCTCTGAACGACGAACTCGACATCAGCTTCAAAGCTCTTAATGAGTGCTCGCTCCTCTCGACGGTCATGGTGATAGCCAAATATATCAAACGCTGTACCTCGCAGGGTTTTAAAACGCGCCAATAAAGACAAAGCGCTAAGCATCCAAGGCCCGAAAGTACGTTTTTTAGGGCGTCCTGTTGCAAGATCATTGCCAGATAAGATTGGCGGCGCCATATGGAATTTTATCTTGTAGTTGCCAGAGAATTGCGCTTTCAGCTCTTTAATAAAGTCACCGTTAGTGTAAAGTCTCGCAACCTCGTATTCGTCCTTATAGGCCAAAACCTTATGATAACTTTGGGCAGCCACTTTACTTAGACTCTCCGCTGCGCTCATTGTTT
>JGI26061J44794_1000058_pt1 | contig 48062 bp, 39 predicted proteins | sample MarorgKNORR_S2LV_5_FD_44794 | JGI IMG/M metagenome (IMG submission 44794) | reverse complement strand
CGTAGGTTCAAATCCTGCCTCGCTACCGAATTTTGTTAAAGCTGGAAAGAGTGATATTGAGGCCTTAGACTGTTAAATATTAATCTTTGTGCTCGCTCAGCTTGAGTTGGTCACAAAGGATCTGAGAGTGGGCCTTTGGCCCATTTTTTGTATCTACAGGATTCGTCTGGGGCACTGGAAACACACGGGCAGAAGCAGGTGCCGCACGTTGAGTACAGTGAAGAGTAGCGTCACGTTGTTAACAGAAATGATCGAACCGACAGTCGAAGCCCTGGGGCTTGAATTGTGGGGAGTCGAGCATATTCAGCAGGGAAGATATTCTCTGTTGAGGATTTATATCGAACGGGATCAAGGGATCACGATCGAAGATTGTGCGAACGTGAGTCGGCAAGTTGGTGCGGTGTTGGACGTGGAAGATCCAATTACCAGTGAATACACACTCGAAGTGTCTTCTCCGGGATTGGACAGGCCACTATTTACGGCCAGACAGTTTGAGCAGTTTGTTGGAAGCGAAGTGAGTTTGCGACTGCACAGCGCGGTTCGGGGCAGGCGAAAGTTTAAGGGAAGTATCGCTAGAGTTGATGAAGACAGCATTTGCCTGCAGGTGGATGGCAGCGACTATGAATTGCGACATGCGGATATCGAGAAGGCGAGTATTGTTTACAAAGATTAGTTTTTACTCCATGTACTACAGATGATATCGGGCGCGAATTTTATTATGGTGACACGATTATGATGAGCAGTGACATATTAATGGTTGCTGATGCGGTCTCGAATGAAAAGGGCGTATCACGCAGTGTGATTTTCGAAGCGATTGAATCGGCGCTCGCCACTGCGACCAAAAAGCTAAACGATCGAGACGAGATTGACTGCCGCGTAGCAGTCGATCGAGACACCGGCGAGTATGAAACCTTCAGGGTCTGGACTGTCGTCGAAGAGGAAGAGTATCTGGAAGAGGGTTCACAGTTTACGCTGGAGCAGGCGGTTGAGAAAGACAAATCACTCGCCATTGGAGATACCTGGGAAGAGAAAATCGAGAACGTCGAATTTGGTCGCATCGCCGCGCAAACCGCGAAGCAGGTAATAGTTCAGAAAGTACGGGAAGCCGAGCGGGAAATTGTAATTGGCGAATACCAGGACAGAATCGGTGACCTGGTCGCTGGCACGGTTAAAAAAGTAACTCGCGATAACATTATCGTTGATCTGGGGGGCAACGCCGAAGCGTTGTTACCTCGCGATCAGATGATTCCCCGTGAAACCTTTCGTGTCGGTGATCGTCTGCGGGCATTACTAACAGATGTTCGGTCCGAGCAGCGCGGACCACAATTATTTCTTAGCAGGACATCGCCTGATATGTTGATGGAGTTGTTCAAGATCGAGGTGCCCGAGATTGCAGAAGAGATCATCGAGATCAAGGCGGCGGCGCGTGACCCGGGCTCCCGAGCCAAGATCGTGGTTAAGACAAATGATGGCCGCATCGATCCCGTAGGTGCCTGTGTCGGTATGCGAGGCTCTCGAGTGCAAGTGGTTTCGAACGAATTGGCGAACGAGCGCATCGATATCATTTTGTGGGATGACAATTCAGCGCAACTGGTAATAAATTCGATGTCGCCGGCAGAAGTTGCGTCCATCATCGTAGATGAAGACAGTCACACCATGGACATTGCGGTGGAAGAAGACAACCTGGCCCAGGCAATTGGCAGGAATGGGCAAAACGTGCGTTTGTCCAGCGAACTCACCGGTTGGACCATCAATGTAATGAGTGAAGAAGAAGCTGCAGAAAAACAACAGCAGGAAGCGAACAGCTTTATCGAGGTTTTCATGGAGAAACTCGGCGTGGACGAAGATGTATCTGAGGTATTGGTTCAGGAAGGCTTTACTTCCTTGGAAGAAATAGCCTATGTCCCGCTTGATGAGTTGCTGGCGATTGATGGCTTTGACGAAGAAATTGTAGACGAACTCAGGAATCGCGCTAAGGATGCACTGTTGATTCAGGCGATTGCCTCAGAGGAGGACTTGTCATCGGCAAACATTGCTGACGATTTGCTGAATATGGAAGGCATGGACGGCAAGCTGGCATTAGATCTTTCCAAGAAAGATATCCTCGATATGGAAGGATTAGCCGAGCTGGCGGTCGATGAATTAATGGAGATAGAGGGCATGGATGAAGAGCGGGCGGGGAAGTTAATCATGACGGCTCGAGCTCCGTGGTTTGAATAATGATGTTTGATCACAGATTCAAGCAGATAGTTTCGGGCAAGAACTGTTGCCCGCTAGTAAGAAGGCAAATGGGAGTAGGTTGAATGGCAGATGCAACAATAAGTGAACTCGCCGGAGTGGTTGGAGTATCGGTGGACAAGTTGCTGTCTCAAGTTAAAGAGGCAGGCCTGCCTCATTCCATAGCCAAAGACACGATTTCAAACGACGACAAGAATACCTTGCTTCTTTTCCTGCGCCGAAGTCATGGCGATAAAGACGCCACCGATGGTGCGCCCAAGAAAATCACGCTAAAACGTAAAACTATTGCAACTCTGAAATCGGCGTCGACTCATGGTCGCGGTAAAACAGTTAATGTAGAAGTGCGTAAGAAACGCACCTATGTGAAGCGTAGCACTATCGTCGATGACACCCCGGAAGTCGAAGAGGAATTGGAAAATCTGGTCACTGCCAAGGGTGATGCTGAAACAGATGTGTCAGCACCAGCCCAAGATGGGGCTGATCAGGCCAAGGCCGATGCTACGACAGTAGAAGCTAAGGCGGCAGGCGAGGCCCAACCCGAAGCGACTCTGGCCCAGGAAGTTCCTCCACCGGAGGAAGGACGTGCCACCAAACCTGGAGCAAAACGCAAGACCCAGGCAAAGACCGACGACGTCGGAGAGAAGAAGACGCACCTCAGAAACAAGGCCAAGGCACAAGCCCCCAAGCGCCAGGCCAAGACTATTCATGTAAATGATGACTTTGTGCTGGAGGGCGATGACTTCGATGAAATTGGTGGACGTGGAAGACGCGTCAGTGGTCGTCGCGGCAAGGCTAGAATCGCCGCCCAACAGCATGCCTTCGAGAAGCCTACAGAATTCATAGCGCGTGAAATAACGATTGCCGAGACCAATAGTGTTTCCGATCTGGCGCAGAAGATGTCGGTAAAGTCCGCCGAAATCGTCAAGATTTTGTTCAATATGGGAGTCATGGCTACCATTAATCAGGTCCTGGATCATGATACCTCCAGCCTGTTGATTGAAGAGATGGGGCACCAAGTCAAATTCGTCTCTGAAGATGTAGTCGAAGAACAACTCGCCGATTCTCTCGCTGCGGAGACCGGAGACGAAGAAGTGGTCAGAGCCCCGGTTGTCACCGTCATGGGACATGTTGACCACGGCAAGACATCGCTTCTCGACTACATCAGGAAAACAAATGTAGCATCCCATGAAGCGGGTGGAATCACTCAGCATATTGGTGCCTACCACGTGCAAACCGAACAGGGCATGATCAGTTTCCTCGACACGCCAGGTCATGCCGCATTCACAGCCATGCGTTCGCGGGGAGCCAAATCTACCGATGTCATCGTACTGGTTGTTGCAGCAGACGACGGCGTCAAGCCTCAGACCGAGGAGGCGGTACAGCACGCCAAGGCGGCTGGAGTGCCTCTAGTTGTGGCGATCAACAAAATTGACAAAGAGGGTATCGATCCGGAACGGGTTAAAAACGATTTGTCGGCCATGGAAGTAATTCCCGATGATTGGGGCGGAGATACCCAGTTCGTCGAGGTATCTGCGCTCACCGGCAAAGGTGTTGATCAATTACTGGAAGCCGTATTATTGCAAGCCGAATTGCTGGAGTTGAAGGCATACATCGACGTGCCCGGTCACGGTGTCGTCATCGAATCCCGACTCGATAAGGGGCGTGGTCCGGTGGCCTCTGTATTGGTACAGAATGGTACCTTGCGCAGTGGCGATATTGTGTTGGCAGGCCACGAGTACGGCAAGGTGCGTGCACTGCTGGACGAGGAAGGCAACACAGTCGAGTCTGCTGGACCTTCCATGCCCGTAGAAATTTTAGGGCTCAATGGCGTGCCGGAAGCGGGTGATGATTTCCTGGTAGTCGCTGACGAAAAGAAAGCGAAGGAAGTTGCAGAGCTGCGACGCACCCGCAATAAAGCCAGTCTGCAGGCGAGACAGCAGGCGGATATGATCGAAACCATGTTCGCGGGTCTCGGCAAGGAAGAGGTGAAGGTCTTCAACGTCATCATCAAGACCGACGTGCGTGGTTCACTTGAAGCCATTGCCGGTTCCCTGCAGAAGCTCAACACCGAAGAAGTTCGGGTAAATGTTGTAGGCTCCGGGGTCGGCGGAATCTCGGAAACTGATGCCCATCTGGCAGCAACCTCCAAGGCTATGATTATTGGTTTTAATGTACGGGCAGACAGGTCTGCGCGGGATATAGTTGAGAACGAAGGCCTGCAGTTACGATATTACAACGTCATCTATGATGTGATCGACGATGCCACTGCCATTATGGGAGGCATGTTGTCTCCGGAAATACGCGAGGAAATTGTGGGTGTCGCCGAAGTGAGAGACGTATTTAATTCGCCAAAATTTGGTCAGATTGCAGGCAGCATGGTTATAGAGGGCACGGTGTATCGAAGTAAACCCATTCGCGTATTACGCGACGACGTGGTTATCTACGAAGGGGAACTGGAATCCTTACGCAGGTTTAAGGATGATGCAAGTGAAGTTCGTAACGGCATGGAATGCGGTATCGGCGTGCGTAACTACAACGACGTAAAGGTTGGTGACAAGATCGAAGTTTATGAAACTACGCAAGTGGCGCGAAGTCTTTGAATATGACTCCATGCCAAGTGTGAATCATGTCAGTAATGTCCGCCAGAGCACAACGGGTAGCCGATCAGATTCAGCGAGAAATCGCTGCATTGATCCAATTGGAGGTGAATGATCCTCGCATAGGCATGGTCTCGGTGACGGCAGTCGAAGTCAGCAGGGATCTATCTTATGCCAAGATCTATGTCACGGTGCTGAATTCCCTGTCCGATAGCGGCGCAGTAAATAGCTCGACGCTTTCTACTCCCGGACAGTTGGACAAGTTGGAGATTGATGAGAATCTCAAGGCATTAAATGGGGCCACCGGCTATCTGAGATCCTTGCTGGCTAAGAGATTAACACTGCGTTCAGTACCAAAACTTCGATTTTACTATGACGGCAGTGTAGAAAGAGGGCGTCATCTTTCTGAATTGATAGACCATGCCTTAGCGGCCGATCGGGATTTGCATTCTTGACCGATCTATTTTTGAATACTTGATCAAGGGATCCCCAGAGCAAATCGAGGCTATTTTTTGAGTAGAGTTCGTCGCAGAAAGGGCCGAAATGTTAGTGGGATAGTGGTGTTGGACAAAGCCAAGGGGCTTAGTTCCAATGCAGCACTACAGGAAGTAAAAAGAATTTATGGAGCCAATAAGGCCGGCCATACAGGATCTCTGGATCCACTGGCGACTGGCGTGCTACCCATATGTCTGGGCGAGGCGACGAAGGTTTCCCAGTTTTTGCTAGAGTCTGATAAGAAGTACCGTGCACGCATTAAATTGGGAATCCGGACGGATAGTGCCGATAGCGAAGGCGTCATCATTGAGCGCTGTGAAAACTTTGCTGTCAAAGCCGCGGATGTAGAAAAAGCACTGCAGAGCTTCAGAGGGGAAATCGAACAGACACCCCCGATGTACTCGGCCCTCAAGGTCGATGGAGTGCCTCTGTATAAGCTGGCACGTAAGGGACAGACGGTTGCGAGAGAACCTCGTAAGATAACCGTCTACAGTATTGAATTGACGGAGTTTGCTGCAGACGAAATTGAACTTGAGATAGCCTGTAGTAAAGGAACTTATATTCGCACCATAGCAGATGATCTGGGCCAGGCATTGGCTTGCGGTGCGCATATCATCGGCCTGCACAGGACTCAGGCCGGCGCATTCACAGAAGAAGACTGTGTCAGCATAAAATTTCTGATGCAGGAAAAAGACACCCTCGGGATGCAAGGCATCGATGAGATTCTGGTGCCGATGGATAGGGCAATCAGTGATTTGCCCGAAGTCATACTACCCAGCCTTACGGCAAGTTGCCTGCGGCAGGGGCAGCCAGTACTGGTAAGACACTTACCAGCAGAAGGCTTGGTAAGACTGTATGAAGAAGGGCAATTTATTGGCATCGGCAGTATCGATGAGGATGGCAAAGTTGCTCCGAAGCGTTTGATTGTCAATTAGCCGATGGAGGCAGGAGAGAGTATCCCTGGCCGCTACTGGATGATCGAATATGGCTCAGAAAAGTATGTTAATGGAAAGGTTCAGGTAACTATCAATATGCGTGGTTATTCTGATTTTAAAGGGACGTTGGTGTCGTTCGACTTGAACATCTGGTTTAAATAAAACCAGTGGGAATAGCCGGAAACGACTTAGTCTAAGTGCATATTATGGAGGAATGAAATGGCTTTATCAGCCCAACAGAAAGAAACAATCATTAAGGAATACGCGACCGGCGATGCCGACACTGGATCCCCCGAGGTACAGGTGGCCTTACTAACAGCCAACATTAATGAATTGCAGGCTCACTTCAAAGAGCATATTCACGACCACCATTCACGACGCGGTCTTATTCGCATGGTGAATAGCAGAAGAAAATTACTCGACTATCTGAAACGCAAAAGCGTTGAACGCTATGCCGCTTTAATCAAGGCGCTTGGTCTACGTCGATAAAAATCAATCAAGGATACATTTCGTGGTGCCCGATGAGTTGGCGCCGCGTAACACAAATCATTAGGAAACTATTATGTTTAACCCCGTAACTAAGACGTTTCAATTTGGTGGCCAGGAAGTCACGCTCGAAACTGGAAAGATGGCACGACAAGCGACAGGCGCAGTGGTAGTAACAATGGGCGCCACCAAGGTATTGGCAACCGTTGTCGGCAGAAAACAAGCGAATCCAAATGCTGCTTTTTTCCCATTGACCGTGAACTACCAGGAAAAAACTTACGCCGTAGGGAAAATCCCCGGTGGCTTCTTCAAACGTGAAGGACGTCCTACAGAAAAGGAAACCCTAACTTCCCGATTGATAGACCGACCTATTCGACCCCTTTTTCCCAAAGGCTTCATGAACGAGATACAAGTAATTTGTACTGTCGTCTCTGCAGACAAAGATGAAGACGCAGATATTGCTGGCTTGTTGGGTGCGTCTGCGGCGCTCGCCATCTCCGGTATTCCCTTCGCTGGGCCCATCGCCGCGGCGCGAGTCGGATACGATGCGGAGCAGGGTTATATACTGAATCCGAGCAACACCGCCTTGGAATCGTCGTTACTGGACATGGTCGTTGCCGGTACTAAGTCAGCCGTATTAATGGTCGAGTCTGAAGCCAAGCAGCTCAGCGAAGACCAGATGCTGGGCGCGGTTCTTTTCGCCCACCAGGAAATGCAGGTCGCGATTAGCGCGATTGAAGAACTGAAGGCCGAAGCTGGCAAACCAGCCTGGGATTGGGAGCCGGCCGCCGAAAACGCCGAGTTGAATTCAGCGGTCGCCGAAAAAGTTGCAGCCGGGCTTACCGAAGCCTATCAGATCTCGGAAAAGATGAAGCGTTACGACGCTATCGGTGAACTTCAGGCACAGGCGGTTGAGCAGTTGGCCGACGAAGAAGCCGGTGTCAGCGAAGGTGAGGTGAAAGATGTATTCGCCAAGCTGGAGAAATCCACCGTGCGTAATCGTATTCTCGATGGAGCGCCTCGAATAGACGGCCGCGATACCAAAACGGTTCGTGCGATCGAAGTAGAAGTCGGCGTGCTGCCGAAGGCACACGGCTCGGCTTTATTCACCCGCGGCGAGACTCAAGCTCTGGTCGTCACGACATTGGGAGCGCTGCGTGATTCACAAATTATCGAAGATCTCAAAGGATCCAGGAAAGATCCTTTCATGTTGCATTACAATTTCCCTCCCTACTCGGTTGGCGAAACCGGTTTCATGAGTGGACCGAAGCGACGAGAAATTGGTCATGGTCGATTGGCCCGTCGTGGTGTGGCAGCTGTCATGCCCGCAGAAGAAGATTTTCCTTATGCCATTCGAGTAGTGTCAGAAATCACCGAATCCAACGGTTCCAGCTCCATGGCCAGTGTCTGCGGCAGTAGCTTGGCGATGATGGACGCCGGAGTGCCGGTGAAAGCGCCGGTTGCTGGCATCGCCATGGGCCTGATCAAGGAAGGGGACCGCTTCGCGATTCTGACCGACATCCTCGGTGATGAAGACCACCTCGGTGATATGGATTTCAAGGTGGCAGGCACAGCGAAAGGTATTACTGCCCTGCAAATGGATATCAAGATTCAGGGCATTACCGAAGAGATTATGGAGCTGGCCCTGGAGCAGGCCCATGCTGCCATACTGCACATCCTCGATGAGATGAATAAGGTCATCGCGGTTGCCAGGGAATCGGTGTCCGATAATGCGCCGGCAATGGCCATGCTGAAAATCGATCCGGACAAGATTCGCGATGTTATCGGCAAAGGCGGTTCCGTGATTCGCGGCATCACTGAAAAGACGGGTGCATCGGTAGATATCGACGACGACGGCAGTATTCGTATCTATGGCGAAGACGCCGAGTCCAGGGATGCGGCGGTAGCGATGGTTAATGAGATTACGGCGGAAGCCGAGATCGGCAAGCTCTACATGGGCAAGATTGCTCGTATTGTGGACTTCGGTGCCTTCGTCACCATCATTCCCGGCAAGGACGGTTTGGTTCACATCTCACAGATTGCCCAGCAGCGAGTAGAGAACGTGACGGATTTTCTGAAAGAGGGTGAGGACGTGCTGGTAAAAGTCACCGATCTGGATGCCAGGGGTCGTATCAAGCTGAGTATCAAGGAAATTACCGACGAGGAAAAAGCCGCCTTCGCCGAGTGAGATCGTTGATCCGGTCGCAGTGCAGAAAACCCGAGTAGTTTGCTCGGGTTTTTTGACCTCGACTCCAGAGCAATGGCGGTCGCCAGTGCCATCCTGCAGTCACCGCCGAAGTCTGGCGCAGCCACAGTTATTAAACGGTTTATATATAAATATCAAAGGGATAGGCCTATCTATAGCAATCTAATGGGGATGCGGCTGAATATCAGTTAGAATTAGCTCCAGAATCACGGCGTAAGCAGATAATCTGTACATCCGCTGCCATGAATTAGAGTACGATAGATACAACGAACGGCAAGTATAAATGCATCATTCGATTCCATCGGGGCCTCATTGAGGAGAGTGTATTCATGTTAAAGATTAACGATTCCACCGTATCTTGTACCCTGAAATTCGCAGCTTTGTGCTTCTCTCTGGCTCTGCCCGTGATCGCGTCCGCACAATCCAGTGAAATCACTTTTCATAAGGACATCGAGCCAATTTTGCAGCGTAGCTGCCAGAACTGCCACCGAGAGGGCGGTGTGGCGCCGATGCCATTGGTGACCTATGACCAGGTCGCGCCATTTGCGGGTCTCATCGAGTACAAGACGGCCTTGAGAGACCGTGCCGGTGCCATGCCACCCTGGTATATGGAAAAAGACATTGGCATACAGGATTACAAATTCGATCCTTCTCTTAGCGACGAAGAACTTGCAACTATATCCCTCTGGGCGCGTAGCGGTACCCCGAAGGGTGAGCTGAGTGATGCGCCCGGGGCACTGGTTTTCGATGACAGCATCAAGTGGACCGCGGGTCTGCCAGATTTGATCGTGTCGACCAACTCCGTTACCAAACTTGCGGGTACGCCAGACTGGTGGGGCGAAATCGATCGGGTGCCAACCGGGCTCACGGAAGATCGCTATGTTAAATCTGTCGAGATTGTAGAAGTCAACGATGTGGATTTTCAGGCCGGAACCGGCAGGGAAACCGTTGGCGGCCGCTACATTTTTCATCACATGATTTGGGGAACTTCAGAACTCGATGAGAACGGCGAGCGAATCCCGGACACCAATACCGGTTGGCCGGTACATGAGGTGGGGCGTAACGCGGATATCTTCGACCCCGATGCCGGTCGTTTGCTGCGAGCGAACTCCTTTGTCGTCTCCGACTCAGTGCACATACATTCCAATGGTAAAGATACGACGGGCCACCTGGAAATTGGCTTTCGATTTCATCCCCTAGGCTACGAACCCAAATATGAGCGCACCAGGGTTGGGTTGGGCAATGGTGTCGATATCAGTATCGCAGGCAATCAGAGGGATCAGGAGTTGCATGCCTATAGCGTGCTGAAGGAACACACCAAGATTATTACCTTCGAGCCCCACCTGCATGCACCGGGTGAGCGTATGTGCCTGGAAGCGATCTGGGGCTATTCGGTGGAAACCTTATCCTGTGTTGGCTATGACCATAACTGGGTGAGGGGATACGCTTATGCAGATCATGCCGCACCGCTGTTGCCAAAGGGCACTATTCTACACATCGTTGGCTACATGAATAACACGGAAACCAACCCCAATGTTCCCGACCCAAGAAATTGGCAGGGTTCTGGTAATCGCTCGGTTACCAATATGTTTATCGACTTGGGCATGCGAGTGAAACTAACAGACGATCAGTTCATGGCGGAAATGGCGCAGCGGCGCAGCGTTCTGAATCTGGGGCCCAACGACCATGTTATAGGATGCCCGCTGTGTCTGGCACCGATCGTGGCACCAGATATAAATCATAAGGAAGACTCTGCAGAAGAGTAGAGTAATTTAGTTGCATTACGGGAGACCAATTTTTATGCACAGTTTAGTGAATAGAAGAACCAGCGCGGCGATGAAGGTGATTGCACTCGCTGCGGCGACGGCAATTTTTTCACACGGTGTTTTCGCCGATACTTATAACAAAGGCCGCCATGTAGAGCCAGCATTCGAGGGCTGGCGACCGAACGACGATGGCAGTTTCAATCTCATGTTCGGCTATATGAACGAGAACTGGGAAGAGGAGCCAGACATGGCCGTCGGCGAGATGAATTTTTTTAGCCCCGGTGATGCCGATCGCGGCCAACCCACCCATTTCCTGCCCAGACGCAATCGGTTCACCTTCGAAGTGACGGTGCCATCGGACTGGGGTGAGCGTGAACTGGTGTGGACGCTGAATGTAAACGGCGTAGAACGGAAAGCCTACGCGACCCTAAAGGCGGACTACCTGGTCGATAACATGGTGATCGCCTCCGAGACGGGTTCCCTGGGAGCGGGTACCAGCAGTCCTGAGTCCCGGTTAAATGTACCACCGGTAGTTACCGTGCTCGGTGATGAGATTCGCACAGCACGGGTTGGCGAGCCGCTCACGCTGCAGACAAATGTTGCCGATGATGGCCTACCGAAGCCGACAGATCGCGTCGTCGAAGCCCGGCGCTTTGCGGAATTCGTTGGTGGCCCGCTGGCCGCCGCATTTATTACCGAAGACTCCATTCGAGATCGTCTCCTGCTGACGCCACCGATACGGGTGACAGTAGGCAAGGTTAATGGTTTGTTCCTGTCCTGGAATGTGTATCGTGGCGCGGGTAGTGTTAGCTTTGACCCGCCACAGCCCAAGCCATGGGAAGATACCCGCACCTCTGCTAATTCGCCATGGGGAGCGCTGTGGACGCCTCCGGCAGTACCCGAAGACGGCAACTACACTGTCGATGTCACCTTCGACCAGCCCGGCACTTATGTGTTATGGGGTCGGGCAGACGATGGGGGACTTTATCACGATGGTTATATTACGGTTAATGTAAGCGAGTAGTTTGCCGCTTGCAGATTTACATATTGCGGCGATACTGTCCGCCTACCTCAAAAAATGTGTCGGTGATCTGACCCAGTGAGCAATAGCGCACTGCCTGCATCAATTCAGCGAATACATTCTCATCGTTAATCGCAGCCGTGCGCAGCCGTCGCAGGGCGTCAGCCGACTGCTCGCTGTGGCGTGACTGAAAATCGCCGAGCCGGCTTATCTGACTCTGCTTCTCTGTCTCGGTGGAACGCGCCAGCTCCATATCGAATGCGGCTGCCGGCTCCGGATTGAGAAACGTGTTGACGCCAATCAGGGGCAGGCTGCCGTCGTGTTTTCGATGTTCATAGAGCATGGACTCATCCTGAATTTTGCCCCGTTGATAGCCGGTTTCCATCGCCCCTAGAACGCCACCGCGAGCGGAAATGTTCTCAAATTCCCGCAACACCGCCTCCTCTACCAGGTCGGTCAGTTCTTCGATGATGAATGAGCCCTGGTTAGGATTCTCATTCAGCGCCAGCCCCCACTCCTTGTTGATGATCAGCTGAATTGCGATGGCTCGCCGCACCGATTCCTCGGTGGGCGTGGTGACCGCCTCATCGTAGGCATTGGTGTGCAAACTGTTGCAGTTGTCATAGACCGCGATCAGCGCCTGCAGGGTGGTACGAATGTCATTGAACGACATCTCCTGGGCGTGCAGGGATCGGCCTGAGGTTTGAATGTGATACTTCAGCTTCTGGCTGCGCTCATTGGCACCGTAGCGAAAACGCATGGCAGTGGCCCAGATGCGGCGGGCTACCCTGCCCATTACGGTGTATTCGGGATCCATGCCATTGGAGAAGAAAAACGAGAGATTGCGAGCGAAGTCGTCAACCCGCATGCCTCGGGCGAGGTAGGCTTCGACGAAGGTGAAGCCATTGGACAGCGTAAAAGCCAACTGTGAGATGGGGTTGGCTCCCGCCTCGGCGATGTGATAGCCGGAGATGGACACCGAATAAAAATTACGCACCCGATGCGCAATGAAATATTCCTGTATATCTCCCATCAGCTTGAGGCTGAATTCGGTGGAGAAGATGCAGGTATTCTGCCCCTGATCTTCCTTCAATATATCTGCCTGCACCGTGCCGCGAACATTTTCCAGGGTGTAAATTCGAATCTCTTCCTGCTCGGCTGCAGTTGCTTCCCGGGAGTGTTCGTGCCGGAAGCTGGCGAGGCGCTGATCGATGGCGGCGTTCAGATACATGGCGAGGATGGTTGGCGCCGGTCCGTTGATTGTCATGGACACCGAAGTGGCAGGATCACAGAGGTCGAAGCCATCATAAAGCGCCTTCATGTCATCGAGGGTGGCGATTGAAACCCCGGAGTTACCTACCTTGCCGTAGATATCGGGCTGTAGGGCGGGGTCGAAGCCATAGAGTGTCACGGAGTCGAAGGCGGTGGAGAGGCGCTTGGCAGCGGAATGCTCGGATAGTTGCTTGAAGCGGCGATTGGTACGGAAGGCATCCCCTTCGCCTGCGAACATGCGGGTGGGGTCTTCAGAATCGCGCTTGAATTGAAACACGCCCGCGGTGAAGGGGAATTTCCCTGGCACATTTTCCAGTAATAGCCACTTCAGCAATTCGCCATGGTCTTCGAATTGGGGCAGTGATACCCGGCGTATTTTTGTGCCCGCCAACGAGGTGCGAGTGAGATCTGTGCGAAGCTCACGGCCCCGGATCTTGACCACATACTCGTCAGCCGAATAGTCCTGTACCAGCTGTGGCCAAGCTTCCAGCAATTTCTTCGCGCGACCATCCAGAGCCTCATCTTTGTTCTCGATCAGAGCATCCAGATTGTGGCTATCCAGGGAGTTTGCATCCAGCATCGCCTTGCTGGCCATTAGCTGCTGTCTTTCACGAGCGATCTTGGATTGAATCCTGGTCTGATCGTGATAATCCCTCACAACTTCGGCGATCTCCGCCAGATAGCGTTGCCGTTGCGCAGGAATAAGCAGGCTGCGATGACTGGATACTTTCGACTCTAACTTCTGCAGCTGTGATTCGAAGCCGGATAAGCCATGCTGCCGCAGTTCACCAAGTACCGCCTGGTACAGCGCGGTGATGCCATCGTCATTAAATTTTGAGGCGATGGTACCAAATACCGGCATGTCCTGGGCTTGCTGGGAGAAAGCTTCTCGATTTCGTTGTACCTGTTTGGCTACGTCGCGAATAGCGTCTTCGCTGCCCTTGCGGTCATATTTGTTGATCGCGAAGACATCGGCATAATCGAGCATGTCGATCTTTTCAAGTTGACTGGCGGCGCCGAACTCCGGCGTCATCACATACAGGGAGGTGTCGACAAAGGGCACGATTCCGGCATCACCCTGACCTATGCCGGGAGTCTCGATAATAATCAGGTCAAACCCGGAAACTTTAAGCGCGCACAAGATCTCGCCTAATTTTTCAGGGATTTCTACCACGGCGGATCGTGTCGCAATCGAGCGCATGAATATATTGGGATGAGAGATGGCATTCATGCGAATACGGTCACCCAATAAGGCGCCACCTGTCTTTTTTCGCGTCGGGTCGATAGCGAGCACTGCAATCTTGAGCGAGTCATTACTGTCTTGACGAAAACGACGAATAAGCTCGTCGGTGGTGGAGGATTTTCCCGAGCCGCCGGTTCCAGTGATTCCCAGAGTTGGCGTCTTCCTCGCCTTCTCAGCCAGTTTGACGAGCTTTTTGAGTTCGGATCTTGAGTAGCCACCGTTTTCGATAGCTGTAATGGCACGGGTTAGCAGCAGCCGATCTCCCTGTGCCAAAACTCCCAGGTCCGGAGCCGAAGGGCGCTGCGTACCATCTGCGCACCTTGCCAGCATGTCATCGATCATACCCTGTAAGCCAATATTCTGACCGTCGGCAGGAGAATAGATGTGGCTGACCCCGTAGGCATGCAATTCATCGATCTCGTCGGGAATAATGACGCCACCACCACCGCCAAATATTTTGATGTGGCCAGCATCCAGTTCTCGAAGTCGGTCGACCAGGTATTTGAAATATTCGATATGTCCGCCCTGGTAAGAGCTGATGGCAATCGCATCAACATCTTCTTGCACCGCCGCTTCGACAATATCCTGTACCGAGCGATTATGGGCGAGATGGATAACTTCGGCGCCGCTGGCCTGGAGAATGCGGCGCATGATATTGATAGCCGCATCATGCCCGTCAAACAGGCTCGCAGCGGTAAGGAAACGAATCCAGTTGGTTTGAGTGGCACCGGCCGATGGTTTGTGCAATGGCACTACGCCCAAGAAAATTCCTCCGCTAGACAGGTGGCGGTCAAGCTCCGCCAGAGCCTTCACTTTAACGTATTCTGGCTATCAGATCACTTTCCAGAGGAAGCTATTTGAGGGGCAAAAGCATGGCGACGATAGTCTCCCCGGTGTTTAAAATCCCAAAATCCAGTTCATGATAGGACTTGTTGCGGGGAAACAGCTCCTGGATTGTCTGCCTGCCTTCATGTCCGTATAGTAGCGCCATGGAATTATGGATAGGCTTTACTCTGTTCGCCGTCGTGATGCAATCGGTACGCACGGCGGCACAGAAGCAGATTGCCGGATCAATCTCGATTCAAGCGACAACCCTGGTGCGATTTCTATTCGGTCTTCCGTTTGCGGTGGTATACTTTCTGTTTTTGAAAGGCAGCTATCAGTTTGAGTTAATCGATCTCGACTGGTCGTTTTTTCGTTCCGCAAGTCTGGCGGCAAGTTCCCAAATATTCGCTACGGTATTTTTGGTCAAAGCGTTGACGTTGAGAAACTTTGCCGTCGGCACCGCATTGGCAAAAACCGAAGCAATCCTGATAGCTATTATAGGTGCCTGGTTCTTCTCAGCAACACTGAGTTTCGTTGCTTACCTGGCGGTGGCTGTTGGCGTGCTCGGGGTGCTGGTCGCGAGTAACTGGAAGATCACCCTGCAAGATCTTGCAGACAACAAGAGTATTAAATATGGCATCTCGCAGGAGTCGGCTTCGCTCTGGCTTCACTATGGATAAGAGATGCGTCACTGGGCCTTGAGCTGCTGCTCCTTCTAAGCGCGGCGACGGTATTGATATACATGTTTGCGCTGCAGTCCGTCTTCTGCTTGCTCTGGATAGCCATCAAAGAAAGGAACCAGTTTAAGTTGATAGCCCAGAATATTTTGCCCGCCGTTTTTATTGGATTCACTTCGGTGGCTGGATCTGTGGGCTGGTTTACTGCCATGAGTTTGCAAAATGCAGCCATCGTGAAAACCCTGGGCCAGACAGAGTTTATGCTTACGCTGCTGATTACCTATTTGTATTTTGGCGAACGAATTTCAGGCAGAGAATACGCCGGCATGGCACTGGTGGGGGCCAGTGTATTGTTACTGCTCACGACATCGGTATAAAGTGCTGATCGCTGCAGCCGGTTCGGCTGCATCGAAACCCGGGGCCGGGTTAACTGTCTATTCCTGAATCAGTTCCGCGCCCGTGATCGTGGACAGGGTGATGGATTTTTCAAAGCGCGTGTTGGTGATCGCAGAGTCGATGCGCTCGGCAGCAGCTTGATTTTTTTTTAGAGTGTTGGGCATAGGACTCGTATTAGGCCTCACGGATTCCAGAGCAGAAAATATCGTAGGCTTCTCTCTCGCTTGAAACCAATTCCCATATCGTGAGATTCCTTTTAATCCAGAATAATAGTAACCCAGCAGGCTATTGAAAAACTCTCAGCTGGCACAATACCGCATTAAAATCTGGCTCAAAATGCGCATTACACCGTGTAAACTTCAGATCTTGCCTGGTCTTGCACTCGACTGAGAGCTTTTCGACAGCCTGCTAGAGGGTATTTTGAGGGACGTGAATAAGATAGTATCTCGATCCTATAGCCTTGAAGTTCATTACAGAATACCTGCCGTTGCGACGCAGTGCATCGTCACCGGATTCCACAATATGGGCTCCCGAGGGTTTTAGCTTACTATTCCCCCCTGTTTAACTCGGAGAACATGAGTGTCCAATAATAAAAGAGCGCTGGGATTTTGGCGAGGCTGGTCGTTGGTCGTTGGTGGTATCATTGGCTCCGGAATTTTCCTGCTACCAACCTTGCTGGCACCTTATGGTCTGATGGGGCTCATTGCCTGGTTGATCACGGGGGCCGGTGCGATTTTACTGGCTCTCATGTTGGCCGACCTGTCCCGTCGGATGCCCAGGATCGGCGGTCCCTACGCCTATTGCCGGGAAGCGTTTGGCGACTTTATCGGTTTTTGGATCGGTTGGGGATTTTGGATCTCAATCTGGTCAGCCATGGCCGCGGTTGCCGTTGCCTGTGTGGGTTATGTGGGTTTTTTTATTCCTGCCCTGACGCGGAATCCCCTGTTAACGACATTAATGACACTCGCTATCATTTGGGCGCTCACCTTGCTCAATATTCGCTCCATGAGGGCATCGGGCCAATTTCAAGTGGTGGCGACAGTGCTGAAGATCGTACCTCTGCTCTTCGTCGGGCTGTTGGGTTTTAGCATGGGTTCGGTCGACAATTTACCGGAACTAAATCCCACGGGAGGATCCATGCTGGGAGCAATCGCCACCAGTGTGACCCTGGTCATGTGGGCATTCGCCGGTCTCGAAGGCGTCACGGTACCAGCAGATGATATCGAAGATCCGGGGAAAACCATCCCCAGAGTGCTGGTTTGGGGGACGTTTACGGTTTTTGGTATTTATCTACTGGCCTACACCGGAGTGATCTTATTGGTGCCGGCGTCAGTGCTCCTAAATTCGACAGCACCTTTCGCGGAGGCCACTGTCGCCGTCATCGGCAGTGCCGGTGCCTCCCTCATCGCTGTCGGTGCGATCATTGCAACGCTTGGCACGCTTAACGTCCAGATACTGGTTGTTGGGCAAATAGTCCGGGCCGTTGCTCTGGACAAGCTGTTTCCGCAGAAGCTTGCGGAACTGGGCAAGGGCGGCACGCCAACGCTTGCAATATTAATCTCCGCCAGCCTGGCCAGCATGTTGGTCATCATGAACAACACCGAAGGGTTGGTTGCCACCTTCAGGCTGATGATTCTGCTTGCAACATTATCGGCGCTGATACCGCTGGCCTTCGCATCCATAGCCGCGCTGCTATTTCTCTCCCGCGATGCGCCGTCTGCCACCCGAACCAAGGCCAGGCTTACGGCATCTCTCGCCTTTGCCTACTCACTGCTGGTGATCATTGGGGCGGGAGCGGAGACGGTCTTCTATGGTTTCATCCTGCTGATGGCGGCGTTGCCGGTTTATGTTTTTGTGAAGAAGCAAGCCTGATAGGCCGGAATTGCAGTCGTAAGCTGTCGATTAGTTATTTGACAAACCCGAGGTCCCTAAAAATTCCCTTGAGTCAATCGATGGAAACAAAGACACTGTGCGGCCTTACACGCTTATCTTCGAAATGCATCCGACCGATGGAAAGCGCAGCATTACCACCAAAAAATTCGAATCGCAGGGCGGGGCCGTAGCCCTCCGGCCCCCAGTTTGCCTGGCCGACTAGACCCAGGCTGTTCAGTTTGAATGGTCCATCGAGGCGATACATAAAACCCAGTTGCGCCCCTCCGGCGAATCCACCGCTACCCTATTTATCGCTGTCAAAAGCATATCCTGCCATGATCTGACTATGGGCATACCATTTTGGCGGAATGATGAGGGAATCACCTAAATCATTGGTCGTGATCCGGGTCTTATTGATCGATATCTGATAAAGGAAGCCGGCATAAAACGATGGCTCGGAAGTATTCAGAAAAGATGTGCTGCCAAATGTAAGTTGACGAACACTCCGTAATTCCGCATCCGCAGTTTGTGCGTACGCACATTCTGCCGCCAGGAATAAATTGCCGGCAAGAATGACATGAACAAGCGTAAATCTCAGTTTACTCATTATGGAATCATCCGGGCTTTTGCTTGCGTTGAAACAGTCGGGTCCGTGAGGATCATCGCGTGTGGCTCACAGGGGGCGGCGAAGACGGATGTGAAGGCAGCAAGCGGCCACCTCCATTTTGTACCCTGGTGGTTCGATAGGGAACCAGCGTATCACCATTTTCTGTGGCCACCGGATCCCATAGCATGGGACCAGAGGACGGTCTTCGAATGCTGCTATTGGTTTTGCGGTTCTGTGCAAAATAGAACCTGACGTCGACGCCGTCCATATTGCCAATAGGATTCTGCAGGTCCTGCTGTACCTCACGGGCCCGTAATAACAGGTCGCTCTGAATATCACCAAGGCCAGGCCAGCCGCCGGATTGATTGAGTTGGCGTGATGCAGCTGCTACCGAGCCGTCTGCGCGCAAAACTGACTGCCAGGCAGGGAGCATTTGGTAGATGCCGGGCCATGTCCGAATCGCGTGGCGCATCACAGGCGCGAGCCGTTGCCCGGCATTGTTGCCCAGTATGAAGGCTTCCGCAGTATTCAAAGTGCCCGCAATTGGGGCTGCTACCAGCGTTGCTGTGGTAACGAAATCGGCGAATTCCGTCGTCGATGCAAACATATTGCTGGCGAGGATGATAATCAGGCCGCCTTGAGAATGACCGATCAGATTCCATTTGCCATTGTTGGGACGTCTTTGGACAATGAAGTCTTTAAGCTGTGCCGCAGAGTACCGAAGATCTGCACGCCAATCATATAAAAAGTGATTGAACCCAGGTTTCATCTGATTATATGCAACATCAAGGACGTGGCCGGGAGCCAAGGAGGTACCTGGAAGCAGAGACGTCTTCACCGGCGCTATCTGGCCGGGACGGTGCTCCATACTTATCAGTTCTCCCAGGTGTTGATCACTCTGCCCGCTGAGCCCATGGATAATCCCTCGAAGGCGCATCATAACGGGCCAGCCGATATCCTTGCCAGTGTTGTCCATCAGGGTAATTCCACCGGTACCAGGAACCAGAAGATTGGAATTTGGCATTAGCGTTCCTTAAAAAGTGATTAAGGGAGCCGAGTCTCGTTCAGCATTTCGGGCCAAAGCCCGGAGCCATTGAATCTGGCTATCATGGATGTCGGCCACCGAGGGTCGGTAACGAAAGACATCCAGGAGAGTTTGTTAAAGGTACTTGCTGCGGGCCAAGAAGCCCATGATATTCGTGGGTTCTGTGAAGTTGGAGGCACTGATCACTCGAGATCATTCCTGGGGCGTATCTAAACAAGTTGACTAGATTTAGGGCGTATCGTACAAATATCAATATTGCAGGTGCTAACAGTCCCCCTAAATTATTAACCCATCAGTATCCTTTCTTAGCCGAATTCGCTTTAGAGAATATTGGGAACAGCAACCGTTGTTGAAAGGCGGGGTGGAGGGGTAATAAGTAGCGACTGACTTAGCTCAATGCTTGAAGTAACTCTTTTAGCGCAAGCTGACCCCCGCTAAATACCGGCCATCCATCACCAGGTAAAACCACTTCGATTCGATTCAAATCGGCGAGCTTTTTAACGGAAAGTATTGCCTGTTTTTTGTCCTTAAGTTTCGGGTCGGGTAGTAGTGCGAGTTTTCCCCCTTCATGGCATCTCACCAAGTCACCGGTAATCAAGGTGCGAGAGTCAATCACGAAGGCAAGCTCGCCAGCTGTTTTAGAGCCGTTGACCTGGTAGATACTTAAACCATCAACTAGTTTGTCGCCCTCCCTGAGCCAGTGACTGCACTCGATTGGAAAGTGTTCCTGTTCTTCAGCAGGCCCATAAATGGTTGCGCCGGTTGTCGTACTAATGTTTTCTGCGTCACGGCAATGATCTGAGTTTGAAATGATAATTATTTTCGCACCACCGAGGGATTCAAGGTGGGCTTGATCATGATCGCTGAGTGCCAATGGATCGAATAGAACATTACCTTCAGGTCTGACCCAAAGAATCGAATGAAAATCGATGTTCCTATCTTCGTTGAATTCCGACCAGCAATACAGGTCCGCTCTGTGCAATTTTTTCATGCTAAATCGCTCTTATTTTATGTACAGAAATATCAGGAGTTCCCTATTTGTCAATGGTGGCAAGATAAATAGCAAGCATTTCGAATCCTCCCCTCCAGCCTTTACCGTGTTGAGAGCGCGAGGCTTCCCATGCTTCAGCCTCTTTTGGAGTTGGGTTTATTGGCTGCCAAATGAACTGCATATTAGTAACGCCGTTAGATTCGCTTAACTTTATACTGGCTCTTATTTCCTTGGGCCAGTTCGCCATTCTCGGTGACACGATGTCGCCATTTTCATTTGATTCGTATTGTGTAAAAACAATGGTATCTGGTGGAGTGAGTTCGTGATATTTGGTTAGCAACCACATTTCGTTGCCGTTGGGCATCGTCATCTTGTGAAGTGCCGAACCCCCAGATCTAATATCGGAGAATTTGTATTCACAGACAATTTCCTTATTTTGAATCTGCCATTTGCATAAGCGCTGTTCTTGGGTCCATGCATTGTAAACAAGCAACATAGGGGCCTTGTAATCTTTGGTCAAAATTGATGGCTCTACGAAAATTTCTTCATTCATCGTTGGCCCCTTGGTTTGTAATTCAGTTAGGTAATTGTCTAGCTGGTCGAATTTCGTATTCCAATGCTTTTGGAATTGAGCTATCCAGATTTGTATCGGTTTAAGTTGATCTGCATTCACGCTATAGATACGCTGCCGACCTTCTTTTCTTTCTGACACCAGGCCAGCCTCCTTGAGCACCCCCAGGTGTTTTGAAACCATAGGTTGGTTCCATTTAGTCAGTCCGACCACCTGATTAACGCTTAGTTCTCTACCGACGAGCGTTTCCATAAGCTCTCGTCGTTTGGGTTCGGCGATGGCTGTGAAAGCGTCGTATGTATTCAAAGCTCGAGGCATGAAAGAAATCATATTCCTATATAGGTATATATACAAGCCCAATTTAGTTGAAGGTACTGACAAGTTAACTCCCAATAGAACGCTAATTCCGCGGTTTTTTTTGGCTTAGCTAGTTAACCTGTCAATACCTGCTTGAAGGTAGATGAGATTGTGGAGATCAGATTGCGGGCTATTGCGACTTGGGAAAAGGCAGTTGCTGTGTAGATGGGGCCAGATAGTGAAATTTGTTGATTCAGGCTATGAACTCGTCAATACCAAAAATATTGAACACTTGATCAATATTCGTTACTGTTTTCAGTCCTGAATGATAACCAGATCTACCGGAGGGCTCATGCAGACCATTTCATCTTCTTTTTCCCGTTTTTCATCCTTTGTTGCACTATTTCCAATCCTGCTAGCGGCCTGTTCCTCTGAAGAGCAGGCAGTGCAGAGTGCAAATGATCCGGTGCTTGTGACTACTGCGGTGGCGTATGAAGGTGCCCGAATAATCACGGGCCGGAATGAAGCCTCTATTGATAATGGAACTATATTGGTGGATAACGGCCTCATTATAGCCGTCGGAACAAGCGCTGCTGTCGACATTCCCGTAGGTGCGGAAAGATTGGACCTTGGCGGAGCTACTATCATGCCGATGATGGCTGACACCCATGTTCATCTGAACACAGACCGTAGTGGCCTCATCCAGGATTTAAGGAATCGGGTTCAATTTGGTGTCAATGCTGCGATGAGTTTGGGTATGGATAGCGACGATATAGTGTTTGCAGTGCAGCAGGAAACACCCCCAGGAGCCGCTCGATACTTTACTGCAGGACGGGGTATAACTCGCCCGGAACCAGGTCGCACAGAAGCGCCTCACTGGGTAAATACACCGGATGAAGCGAGGGAAGCGGTGCGTGCTGAAGCGGCTAGGGGTGTAGACATTATCAAGATTTGGGTAGATGACCGAGGCGGTCAGTATGCAAAAATGACACCGGAACTGTATGGAGCAGTGATTGATGAAGCGCACCAAAATGGAATTCGTGTGACAGCCCACATATTCACCCTTGCTGATGCCAAAGGGCTGCTGGAAGCCGGAATCGACGCATTTGCTCATGGCGTCAGGGACATGGACATTGACGATGAATTTGTTGCTATGGTGGAGGCGAGGCCGGAAGTGGTTCTTGTCCCCAATATGCCTTATCGAGGTATCCCTACTGATTACAGTTGGTTGGCAGGATTTGTCTCCGCCGAACAGTTGGACAATTTGCAATCACAGACAGCGAATCCCCTGGCCCAGGAGGGTTGGGGCATACAGGCGCGTAATCTTGATCGACTCAATCAGGCAGGCATGCGCATCGCGCTGGGTACGGACGGCAATACACCTTATGCGGCCCATGTGGAGATCGAGGACATGGTCGCTTCCGGCATGTCAGCAATGGAAGCCATAGTAGCGGCGACTTCCAACAGTGCAGAGTTTCTTGGTATGGAAGACACGGGTATCATTGCCGTTGGACGCAGTGCGGATTTTATTGTGCTGGATGCCAATCCTCTCGAAGACATTACCAACACGCGTCAAATTCGAGATGTTTATCTGTGCGGCGAAAGGGTAGATCGCTAGTCAATACCCCATTCTGTGACAATTCGGCCCATGAAATCATCAACAATGTCTAGCCACCGATTTCCACCTGAGATCATTCAATATCCAAACAACGCTTTATCAATCCGGGCGCAGTACTGGTTCAGTGTGCCAACCGATACCCTCGAGAACGACAATCAGAGACAGACTTGATGACCAGACAACTTGTTTTGATTCGCACCAGCTTTTTCGTGCTATGCCTCGGTCTAGGGTCGCTTTCTATCGCCCAGGATAATGTGGGCGAAGAATCCACGGTCAGATACCCAGCCTCCTATTTCGTTGAATGGGCACCGGTTACTGCCCAGGACATGATGGATCGAATTCCCGGGTTGAGCGGCGGTGGTTTTGGTGGTGGCCGCGGTGGTTTTGGCGGCGGCGGTTTCTCCGGAGGGTTTGGTGGCGGCAACGGTCCTGCCGGAGGATCTCGAGGCGGCGGTGGGGGTGGCCGAGGATTTGGCAGCGGCAGTCGCGGCAGCGAAATACTGATTAACGGCAAGCGTACCGCCGGGAAGAACAACAGTACTAGCGGTCAGCTCAGCAGGATAACTTCCGACCAGGTCGACTACATCGAGATCATACGGGGCACCTCGGGGGAGCTGGATGTACGCGGCAGCGGCCAGGTTATTAACGTGGTGCTGTTTGATCAGTTCAGTGCTTCTACCATGCAATATGAGGTCCGCGCAGAACAGTCGGAAGACAATACTGTTTCCCCTGCCGGCAGTCTTTCTTATAGCGGCCAACAAGGCGGACTGGATTTTCAAATAAGCGCCGGGACGTCGGACGTTTATTTTAGAAACATCAGCAAAGAAAACTCCGTGCTGGGGGATTTCTCGCCCAATGATCGCATCCATGAAGACAGAGCAACCGATGGCGGCAATTCAACTGCCAGCGCTAACCTGGGTTACGAGATCAATGCCAACAGCAGCGCCCGATTCAACGCGCAGTTTACGAATGGTGACGGGGACGCAGATTTGTTTCGCCGCACCACCGATCTAAAGCTTGTGCCGAACCTTGTGTTCCTGCAACGTGAAGAGAATTCTGCCGAAATTGAAAATTGGGAGATTGGCGGTGACTATGAATACAATACCGTCCGCGGTGACCGCTTCAAGATATTGTTTATCAGCAACGCGCTTACAACAGCCAATACCAGGGAACGTTGGGACCTGGAGGATGATGGCAGCGAGATCAAGAACCTGTTCCTGGACTCCGGCAGTACTACCAGGGAACGCATTGCTCGCAGCTCCTACACCTTCGATATATTCGAAGGGCAGGATATCGAATTCGGTGTTGAGCGGGCGCAGACCATCCTCGATTCAAACCTGGCCTTCGGTGAAGCCAGCAGTACCGGTACTCCTTCGGCTGACCATGGCGGACTGGTGCCGGTCTCTGTTTCCAACGCCAATTCCACCGTGGAAGAAATTCGCTATGAGCCCTTCATGATCCATAACTGGATCTTCAGCCCGAGAATGTCTCTGGAGACATCGGTTTTGTATGAGTATTCCGAGATCACCCAGAAGGGGGATGTTTCGAAGCAACGGGATTTCGATTTCGTAAAACCCAAAATTGATTTCAGGTATGACCTGACCCCTACCTTGCAGCTGAGGGGAATCATCGAAAAAGTTGTGCAGCAGTTAAGCTTCAACGATTTCGTGGCTGCCACTGATAACGAGGATGAAGACACTAACGTGCAGGCGGGTAACGCCAACCTGAGGCAGGAGTGGTATTGGAACTACGAAGCCAATGCCGAATACCGCCTGCCAAATGATATAGGGGTTGTTAGCGGTAGAATATTTTACGAAGATTGGCACGATAGGATAGAGCGACTGGATGTCTCGCCTTCGGAGGACGTTCTGCAGAGCGCCAATGGCAATATCGGTGACGGTATCAGATATGGATTGGATGTGAACGGCAGTATCCGCATGCGAATGTTCGATATGCCCAACCTGCAGATAACCGGCAGCCTGTCCGCTGAAGATTCAGAGATTACCGATCCATTCCTGGGCATCGAGCGACGCTTCCTGTTTACTTTCCGTGGACGCACCACGCTTGGTTTTCGCCACGACATCCCCAACTGGAATTTGAACTACGGTGTGAATTGGAGTAACTATTTTGACGGCGGTCGTCTGCGCTACGATATTGATGATATAGAACTGTCGTCAGGTGATCCCTACTGGTCGAGTTTCGTCGAATGGCGAGGTTTTAACGACATTACCTTTCGACTGGATGTGCGACGATTTTTTAACGACGGCGAGAATTGCCGGGAAAGGCAACGCTTTGTGGGCCGTATTTCCAGCGGGATTCTCGAAGAAATTGAAGACCAGTGCAGTTCTTCCGGCAGATCGGTGTCGCTGAGTATTAATGGTACATTTTAAGAAGTTACCTCTGCTGACTTTTAAGTCGCAAGACCAGACCCTGTAGTTTTCTCAGATACTGCCCCGATCCCCACCCTCCACAGGCAATACAGCTTCCGGGTACTGACAAGTTAACCCAAATTTTGCCCTTTTCAGAGTGAAATAAGTTCTTCTGTCAACGACAAATCAATGACTTACAGCCACTTTTCGAGTTAATTTACACCCAAATAAAGTTAACTTGTCAATACCTTCAGCTGGGTATTTATTTTAGACGCAGTTCCGCTGTAAGAGTTATAACAAATTGGGAGACAAACTAAGGGGTAGACCTGTTTTTCTTGGTTCGGGCGGCGGAATGGGGGCGACCGCGGCGTAAAACTACTGTATTTTTACCCTGACGCCATTTGTTACCCCATTTGTTGAGAAGGAAAAATCATGCTAAAAAAAATCGCAAAATGGACTGCGTTCGTGCTCGGCGCCTTTGTCCTAATGATCGGAGTAGCATACGGGGGAATGCGTCTTAGCGATGGCCCGGTGGAGTTCTTCCCCTGGTTCACTATCAGCATCGGTGGCCCGTTTCGCAGCGGTGAAGTAGTGGCTTCTCCAGAAAACTGGGATTTTCTCAAGGAGCGGGAAGAAATGGAGATTCAAACCTACAATCCCAACACCTCTCGAACGCTCTGGGTTCCGGTGGTTGATGGCAAACTCTATATCGTGAGTGGTTACATGAACTCAACTATAGGGCGACTCTGGAAGCAATGGCCAACTTACATAGAGCAAGACAATCGCATCCTGATTCGAGTAGATGACAACATTTACGAGCAGAGACTCAATCGAATTACTGAAGGCCCCATTGCGGCCGCGGTGATGTCCGAAGTGGCGCGCAAGTATTTCGGCGCTCCCGCCGAAGTCAATCCGGCCGCTGGCGTAGCAATTACGAGTGGATCAGTCTGGCTGTTCGAAGTAGTCGACGGTTAATTTCTTAAGCAACACCTTCGGTCCCCTTTATCCCAGGGGCAACACCCCTAACAAATAGTTTTTGCATTGATGGAGAAATTTCAAAATGAGTGAACGATCGAGAGTAGCAGCAATATCCGCAGGATTTGGCGTTACGGCTGTAGTGATTGCGCTGCTTGGTCCAGTGCTAATTCTACTGGGACTCATTGCGCCCTTGATGGGATTCACTTCCTTCGCCCTGGCTGCACTGCTTGGCATAATTTCCCTGGTATTAGGCATTATTGGATTGCTGCGGACACGCAAAAGCTCTGGGCGTAGCGGACGGGAGCGTGCCTGGGTCGGGGTTGGCACGGGAGTGGCACTCATCCTTGTTTTGCTGAATGGCATAAGCTCGGGGGGCAGCGCACCTCCCATTCATGACGTGACTACCAGTATAGACGATCCTCCTGCCTTCTCCGATGCGGTTCGAAATGCGCCTGGCCGGGCTAACGGGGTCGACTATCCAGACGGTGGTCCTAGCGTGCCAGACCAACAGCGCAACGGGTTTCCGGACTTGGGGTCATTGCAGTTGAGCGAGTCACCTGCAGACGTTCTCGAACGTTGTAGGGAAGCGGCCGAGTCACTAGGTTGGACAGTTACCCTGGTAGACGCTGAGGCCTTACGCATAGAGGCCTATGACACTACCAGCGTATTTCGGTTTGTTGACGATATCGTGGTTCGTGTGCGTCCATCGAGTACAGGTTCTGTGGTCGATCTACGTTCAAACTCAAGAGTAGGAGGAGGGGATTTGGGGGCAAATGCAGCTCGGATCATTGCATTTCTGGAGATTCTGCAGAACTCTTAGTTGGGTACTGACAAGTTAATCCTCATTCTGCGACGATTTGCAGTATGAACCAATTAAAAGCATACAAGCGTCACCGATTTCCGCCTGAAATTATCCAATATACCGTCTGGCTTTACCGCCGGTTCAATCTTAGACATCGAGATATCGAAGATTTACTGGCGAAGCGGGGTATTGTAGTAAGCTATGAAGTAATTCGCCTGTGGTGCAACAAATTTGGACTTTATTCTAACGCGGCCTGGCCCCCTTAAAATGCAATTGTTGCTTGTTTAAAGTCAGAGTGGATTTCAGTCGTTGGATGATGATGTCAGCAATATTTTCTGAGAGAGTTTTTCTGATAACAATATTTCAAGAGTCTTGAGAATTTCCAGACCGCGTTTATCGCAAATGAACTGGCCATCCTTAAGATCATAATGCCAACCGCCGCCTGGCTCGGCCAACCAAAGTTGTTGGGTCGCTCTTTGGCGGCTGAGAATACATTGTTGATTATCATCAAAGACAATGATTAGCTTGCCATCTCCCATTTCAAGATCAATATCTAAATCGAGATCGTCTAACGCCTCATCTATTTTATTCAATATTTCGTCTACACATCCTAAATATTCCGAGTTATCCACAAATCCCTCTCTTCTTATAAATTACAAATGAAAATTTCAGGTAAAATACAACCAGCTCAGGACAAAAGGGATCAGATTTATTTTCTCTGCCTTCTGGCCGGTAGCGGACAATTAGTTCATCGTAATAGAGTACAAGGTCATGTCTCAAATTGCACATGTGCAAAAACCGTGACTATAATTGCTCTGCTAACACACGATCCAAACCCCACTAAGTACTACAAAGGGTACTGACAAGTTAATCCTCATGCTGCGACAATTTGCAGTATGAACCAATCAAATGGGTACAAACATCATCGATTCCTAACTGGAATCATTCAGTAACCTCTACCAGAGCGACGAGTTATTCTTCTAGCATGTTCCACAGCATTCATCCTCGCACTCACCTTGCTGTAGCATTTCTCGAATATTTCAACATTGGCTTTACTCAGCACAGGCAATTCTGCATGGGCCAATGCAATATCCGTACGTGGACTTTTACTTAGATAAAAGTGTGCAAGCAGCAAAAAAGAAGTGTGTAAGCAGTGTGTAAGCAATAAAAATGCGCTACAGATCGGATAAAATCTTGTAGCGCATTGATTTAAATAGGGAAAATGGTGGGCCCACCAGGACTCGAACCTGGGACCGACGGATTATGAGTCCGGCGCTCTAACCAACTGAGCTATAGGCCCATTTTGTCATGCCAGTATTCAAGCTGCTAATTTCTCTCTTTCGGGGGTTCTTGAGCTTACCCGTGTGGTAAAATACCGCTTACATCCATAGTTACATCGAGTATTCGATGTTGGATGCCGAGCAGAGTAGCAAGCGCTAACTCATTGATTTAATTGGTGGGCCCACCAGGACTCGAACCTGGGACCGACGGATTATGAGTCCGGCGCTCTAACCAACTGAGCTATAGGCCCATTTTGTCATGCCAGTATTGCTGTTTACTCGTCCAGAAAGCTACGCAGATGATCGGATCGCGTCGGGTGGCGTAGTTTGCGCAGGGCCTTGGCTTCGATCTGGCGGATGCGTTCGCGGGTTACGTCGAATTGCTTGCCCACTTCTTCCAGGGTGTGGTCGGTATTCATGTCGATGCCGAAGCGCATCCTCAGTACTTTCGCTTCCCTGGCGGTGAGGCTGCCGAGGACGTCCTTGGTGGCTTCCCGCAGGCCTTCATCGATGGACGAATCTACTGGCGAGTCGACGGTGGCGTCTTCGATGAAGTCGCCCAGGTGTGAATCTTCGTCATCACCGATTGGAGTTTCCATAGAGATAGGTTCTTTCGCAATCTTCAGCACGCGGCGGACCTTGTCTTCTGTCATCTCCATGCGCTCGCCCAACTCCTCAGGGGTTGGCTCGCGCCCTTTCTCGTGGACCATCTGGCGGGATATGCGGTTGAGTTTATTAATGGTCTCGATCATATGCACCGGAATGCGGATGGTGCGCGCCTGATCGGCGATGGAGCGGGTGATGGCCTGGCGAATCCACCAGGTGGCATAGGTGGAGAACTTGTAGCCCCGGCGATATTCGAATTTGTCTACCGCTTTCATCAGGCCGATATTGCCCTCCTGAATCAGGTCGAGAAACTGCAAGCCGCGGTTGGTGTATTTCTTGGCGATAGAAATAACCAGGCGCAGGTTCGCTTCCACCATTTCCTTCTTGGCGCGTCGGGACTTGGCCTCACCGATGGACATCTGTCGATTGATGTCTTTGATTTCCGAGACCGTGAGATAGTTTTCTTCTTGCAGTAAGCGCATCTTCTTCTGCGCCCGTAGCACCTCAATTTTTACGTTAACCAGTAATTCAGAATAGGGCTGCTTGGCCTTGATGTGTGGATCGATCCACTTATCATTTATTTCGTTGCCGGGGAAGCTGGCGATGAAATCCTTACGTGGCATCTTGGCACTGCGCACGCACAGGCCCATGATAGTTTTTTCATGACGACGCAGGCGGGAAAGTACGGCGCGTATGTGGCTGAGTAGCGGTTCGAACTGTCTTGGGGTTAACTTCAACGCCTTAAACAGATCACCCAGTTTTTCCAGTCCTTCTTTGGATTTGGCATGGTTGCGGCCGTGCTTGGCAACCAGCGCACTGGTGAGTTCATACTGCTCTCTTATCTCGCCGAAACGGAGACGCGCCTCTTCCGGATCAGGGCCTACCGGTAATTCATCGTCATCGCTGTCAGTAGTCTGACCTGAAGCACCTTTATTAGCCGCAGGAGCCTGTATGGGAGGGGGCACTGGAATGTCATCGGCGGCATCTAGATAGCCGGTGATGAGTTCGATCAAACGCCGCTCTTCGGCATCGATGAGGGCATATTCATTGAGCACGTGCTCGACTGTACCCGGGAACAGGGCCATGGATTTCATCAGTTCACGCAGGCCTTCTTCGATGCGCTTGGCGATGACAATTTCACCCTCGCGGGTCAACAGATCGACTGTTCCCATCTCCCGCATATACATGCGCACGGGATCGGTGGTTCGGCCTGCTTCGTTTTCTACCGCAGCCAGCGCTGCCGCAGCTTCTGCCGCTGCGACTTCATCGGCACCAGAATCGTTTTCTTCGTTGAGCAGCAATGCATCTGCATCGGGTGCCGTTTCGAACACCTTGATGCCCATGTCATTGATCATTTGAATAATATCTTCAACCTGATCCGGGTCGGAGATAGATTCAGGCAAATGATCATTGACCTGAGCATAGGTCAGATAGGTCTGTTCCTTACCTTTGGCAATCAGGGCTTTGAGACTCGATTGTGGTGCAATTAATTCGGCCATGAATCCTCGTTTCCCTTGGCTCTGGTGCCAGGCAATGAATGGGTAAATAAAAGTGAGCCGCGCATTATATAGGGTTAGCGGCAGAGTTGACAATTATTCTGCCAATAATCATTAGACGCGTATTACCGTTACAGAGTTTCTAGTCGTCGCCGCGATTCGCCGCATCGACATGGGATCTCAACTTGTCTTGTAACCGGAGCAATTCCAGTTTTTGTGTAATATCTGACAATATACTGTCAAGTATTTGATGAAATTCCTCTTCTATCCCTTCATTGGGGGTAATCTTCTCGCTTTTCAAGAGTTGGGTGAGCTGGCCACCGAGGTTGGTGCCATAGGAGTAACCCATCAGAGTGACCGTCTCGATGTCGGGCTCCTTTTGCACCAATTTTATGAGAGAGAGCAGCAGTTTGCGGCTCTCATCTTCCGCCGAGCTCAGCGCCTCAAGATCCTGCTTGATGGAGAGGGCGATTTCCGGGTTTCTCAGCAGCAGCTCGATCGCTTTAAGGCTGGCCGATTTTCGGTACACCGCAAGATTTGAGCTGGCCTTGCCTGACCGCCGCTGGCCATACCCTGGCACTGGATTGCTGATATGGTCAGGTACTTCCTTTCCCAACGGTGGCGCTGTCGGCTCCGGCGGTGGTGGGCTGCTCTCCATCAATTGCTTGAGAGACACCCTGTCTACTCCCAGGGTTGCAGACAGTCGATCCAGTATCAATTGCGCGTACACTCCCCGGGGGAAGTTTTTGATGAGTGGCTTCGCGAGGTTGCTCAGGCGAGCTCTGCCTTCGATGGAGTCTAGGTCCAGTCCGGCGGAAAGTTTCTCGAAGAAGAAATTCTCGAGCGGAGTCGCCTGTTCTATCTTGCTGCTGAATTCAGATTCCCCAATTTTACGCACTAGCGTATCGGGGTCTTCTCCCTCTGGCAGGAATAAAAATTTCACCTGTCGTCCGTCTTCCAGCAATGGCAGGGATGCTTCCAGCGCTCTCCAAGCGGCGGTACGGCCGGCTTTGTCACCATCGAAACAGAACACAATCTCAGACACGAATCGAAATACCCGCCGCAGATTGGTGGCACTGGTTGCTGTACCCAGGGTAGCCACCGCATTGCGAATACCCATCTGGGCGAGGGCGATGACATCCATGTAGCCCTCGACGATGAGGATACGCTTTAGCTTGGCGCCGGACTTCCGGGCTTGATAAAGGCCGTAGAGTTCTGAGCCCTTGTGAAATAACGGCGTCTCCGGTGAATTCAGGTACTTGGGTTTGTCATCACCCAAAACCCTGCCACCGAAAGCGATGGTCCGTCCTCTGCTGTCCGTGATCGGAAACATGATGCGATGGCGAAAGCGATCATAATATTGGGCGCTGGCTGCCCTGGCTTGACTGCCGTTGTTCGCTTCCGGCTTATCGCTAGCTCCAACGCTATCCTGTTTCTGCTCCCGATCTTTTTGGATCACCAGGCCTGCCTTGAACAGGGAGTTTTGTTCCTTGCTGTCCTTGCCCAGTGCGTTAAGCAAATTGTCCCAGCCTGGCGGCGCATAACCGAGCCCGAAATCACGGGCTACTTCGCCGCTGACGCCACGGGATTTCAGATAGTCGACAGCGGTGTGCCGGTTGTCGTGATGTCGGATCTGATGTTGATAGAATTTACCGGCTCGCTCCAACATATCTATCAGTTGCGCGTGCTCTGATTGTTTTCTGGCTGCCGCCTTGCTCTCTTCCCGGGGCACTTCGATGCCTGCGTCTCCTGCCAGGGACTCGACCGCTTCTGGAAAGGAAACCTGATCGTATTCCATGACGAAACCGATCGCGTTGCCACCGTTGCCGCAGCCGAAACAGTAGTAAAACTGGCGTCCTGGCTCAACGCTGAACGAAGGCGTTTTCTCATTGTGAAAGGGACAGCAGGCGGAATAGTTTTTGCCGGTTTTTTTCAGGGCGACTCGCTTGTCGATTACATCCACAATATCGACCCGATGTAACAGGTCGTCGATAAATGCTTGCGGGATGAGTCCAGCCATAAACGAATCTTATCGGATTTAGGAAGGGATTTGCTCAGCTTTTATGTGTAATAGCTGGATTACTCGGCTAGATGCTTCCTGGATTGTCGGTGTCTTCGGAAGGCTTTCAGATAGAGTAGAAAAAGNTACTCCTTATGAGGGTCGCATTGAAGTCCCTAATCAGAGGCCTGCTAGCTCAATGATGCCTTGATTTTTGCGCTGATGCTTCCCATGTCGGCACGACCGATGACCTGAGGTTTAACCAGGCCCATGACCTTACCCATGTCTTTCATGCTCTCGGCTCCGGATTCGGCCAGGGCCGATTGGATTATGTCATCCAGTTCTGCTGCGCTGAGAGCCTGGGGCAGGAATTCCTGCAGGACTGTGATTTCAAATTTTTCCTGATCTGCCAGCTCGGTACGCTCAGCTTCCTCAAAAATCTTGATGGATTCGCGGCGCTGCTTGACCATTTTGTCGAGGATGGCGATAACCCGGGTATCGTCGGGATCGATGCGTTCATCCACCTCCACTCGCTTGATTTCTGACAGCGCGAGACGAATAGTACCGAGGCGAGGCTTGTCCCTCGCGCGCATGGCATCTTTCATGGCTTCGGTAATTTCTTGCTTGAGCGCGCTGTCAGACATGCCGATTCCGGATCACTGCAGAGGTTGGGTGCCACCGAATGGCTATTCAGTTGCAGATCAATGCTGGCCTACGTGGTATTAGCAGGGAGTTAGTACAAACGGATACTTTTTTTGTTTTCTCGCTGCAGTTTCTTAAGATGACGTTTTACCGCAGCAGCAGCCTTGCGCTTACGCACCGAAGTTGGTTTTTCGTAGAATTCTCTACGCCTTACTTCAGCTAGAATGCCGGCTTTCTCGCATGAACGCTTGAAGCGACGAAGTGCCACATCAAAAGGTTCATTCTCTTTCAATTTAACCATTGGCATGGAAAAAAACACCTACCTTTTAAAAAATTTGACTCAGTCTCACCCCTTCGAGACGGCTACGCCGACTGGAGGGAATTTCAGGGGCGCTAATGGTATAGCCCAATACGCCCAATTGCAAAGAAAAGCGCAAAAGAAATGGCGGGATCGCAGGTCAAATGGAGAGGGAAAATTCCTAGATTTGGGATATTCGAGGAAATTTGGCATGATTGCCTCTGCAAAAATCAACAAAACACTAGTTAGGGGCCAAGCCATTGATTGTACTGGGTATTGAAACTTCCTGCGATGACACCGGGGTTGCCATTTATGATAGCGACAACGGCCTGCTGGCGGATTGTTTATACAGTCAGATCGACATTCACGGAAAATACGGTGGCGTCATTCCTGAACTGGCGTCTCGCGACCATATCCGCAAGACCTTGCCCCTGGTGCGGGAAGTCATCGCCAGGGCGGGAATCGATGCGAATGCGCTGGATGGCGTCGCCTATACCGCCGGCCCGGGCTTGGTTGGAGCACTGCTGGTGGGAGCCTCGGTCGGCCGTGCCCTGGCCATGGGCTGGAATCGGCCGGCGATTGCAGTTCATCATATGGAGGGCCATCTGCTGGCGCCCATGCTCGAATCTCGGCCGCCCGAATTCCCTTTCGTGGCCTTGTTGGTGTCAGGCGGTCACACCCAACTGGTGCAGGTTGAGGGCATAGGGCGCTATGAATTACTGGGTGAATCCCTGGACGATGCTGCCGGTGAGGCCTTCGATAAAGTTGGAAAAATGCTGGGACTGGCTTATCCCGGTGGGCCACATGTGGCCAAACTGGCCGAGCAAGGCCGACAGGGAAAATTTGTGTTCCCGCGACCGATGACGAACCGTCCGGGGCTGGATTTCAGCTTCAGTGGCTTAAAGACCTTTACCCGCAATGTCATCGCGGAGCAGGAGCGGGCCGATGGCAGCCTCGATCAACAGACCCGGGCCGATATCGCTCGAGCCTTCGAGGACGCCGTGGTAGCCACCCTCGCCATCAAGTGCCGCCGAGCGCTTGAGCAGACCGGCTTGACGAGCCTGATTATCGCCGGTGGGGTCAGTGCCAACGTGCAGCTGCGTGAGGTTCTGGAGAAAACTATGCTCAGCCAGGGCGGTAAATTGTTCTATGCCCAACCTCGCTTTTGTACGGATAATGGTGCCATGATTGCCTTTGCCGGTTGCCAGCGCTTGTTGGCGGGACAACAGGATGATCTGGAGATCAAGGCGATGCCGCGGTGGTCGCTGGAGACATTGCCAGCAATCTAAGTGCCTGGCAGGAGCGGCTCTTGAATCGAATTTTGACCCGTATTGGCAACGACAGGCTTTAACAAGGCAGGTAGAACAGGAAAGCAGATGATGGATATCGTCTATATTCGAGAGTTGGAAATCAGGACTATCATCGGCGTCTTCGATTGGGAACGAGATCAGAGGCAAGTGGTCAGTCTCGATCTGGAATTGGGAACGGACAACCGTGCGCCGGCGGCAACAGACAGTATCGATAAGGCACTGGACTACAAGGCCGTCTCAAAACGCCTGATCGATTTTGTTGAAAATTCAGAGTTCTTTCTGGTAGAAACCCTGGCCGAAAGGATTGCCGATATTCTGCTCAAGGAATTCAAGGTGCCCTGGCTGAAGCTGCGTGTCGGTAAACCTGGTGCAGTGACCGGATCAAAAGACGTGGGGGTCATCATCATCCGAGGTAAAAAGTCACAGCAGTCCTAAGCGAGAATATGAAAGGTGCCGGTTCTCTCACTAAGCCTCGGTAGCAATATCGATGGTGTAAGCAATATACGCAAGGCCGTGGCAGCTCTGCGTGCCGAGTTCGATCATCTCAGATGTTCAATGGTTTACGAAAGTGAGGCGCTGGGTTTCGCTGGCGACAATTTTCTTAATCTCGTCGTGGTGGGCGACACGGATAAGTCCCTGGACGCCGTCCTTGATTATTTGAAGCAGCTGGAAGACAGCCTGGGCAGAGATCGTTCTCAACCGAGGTTTTCTCCCCGCACCATCGATCTCGACATTCTCACCTACAGCGATGAGGATGGCGAACACACCGGCTCGGATTGCGGCATAGTGCTGCCGCGACCCGAGATCACCCGTAATGCCTTCGTATTGAGACCGCTGGCGGAATTATTGCCGGAGCAGATTCACAGAGGCACAGGCGTCAGCTTCTCCCAGCTATGGGCAGACTTTGATAAAACCAGTCAGCGCTTGTGGCCTGTGCTCTTCGACTGGACCCCCTAATAGGTAACTAGCCGGGGTCGTCGATTGGTGTCGGTAGACAGACAGTGCCTTCGTCGTCCATGCCGATGAAGCCCGGGTCATCCCCGGTCATGGCTAGCCACCTGCGCAGCGGTCATTGAATCGATCAGAGCTTGCCTACTCAGGTGAGGTTCCTGCCACCATCCACCCTGATTACCTGCCCTGTCAGATAGTGCCCATGGCAGGCGAGGAAGTAGACGGTGGCGGCGATGTGTTCCGGCTGGCCCAGGCAGCCAAGGGGAATCTGCTGCAGGATTTTTTTGCGGGCAGCTGCAAACGCCGGATCTCCGTCATCTTCCAGTGCTGCCGACCACAATATGGCGCCCGGGGACACGGCGTTGACTCGCACCCCTGGAGCAAGCTCCAGCGCCAGGGATCTTGTCATCGCTTTGAGAGCGGCCTTGGCGATGCAATAGATTGAATAACCGCGAAGCGGTTGGTCGGCATGGGTATCAATAATATTAACGATAGCACCCTGGGTTCTTTTCAATTCGGTACTTAAATCCCGGGACAGGAAAAATGCCCCGGTTAAGTTGCTGTCGATCAGGTCGTCCCAAATCGCGTCGGAGATTTCACCGAGTTCTGTCGGATAGAAAGACGATGCGTTATTAATCAGTACATCCAGACGACCAAATATTTTCAGCGCCTGTAAGCTCATCGCCTGCACTTGTCTGGAATTACATAGATCTGCCTGTAGTGTTTGCGCCGAAGAGGCTCGGTCGCGGTTCAACTCCATCACCAGTTGCTCCGCCGCGTCGGCGGAACGGTGGTAGTGGATAATCACACGAAATCCCTGTCGATGAAACGTCCGGGCGATGGCGGCACCGATGCGTTGCGCCGCGCCGGTGACGCACACTACCTTGTGCTCAGTCATGGCTCGCCTGCCAGTGCCGCCACCTTGTTCGTGATCGCCCGCAGGCGATGTTGTTGAATTAGCTGTCTTGGGTCTGCCTGCTGGTCTTGGCCGTCGCGGCCCTCCAGCAGGCCGGCAATATCCAATGCCAGCACCGCATCCAGTATATCCAGAAGATATTGGCGTTGCGGATAGTCACGCTTCTCAAGGCCAGTGCGGCCCCTGGCATCGGCTTCACAACTTAGCAGAAATTTATCGAGTCGCTGCGGTCGCCGAATCGCATCCATTGACTGCAATAGATTCAACAAGGTCTGGGGACGCAGTTCGGTGACGCGATGAAGTTTGGTATGGTGCTCGCACACCAGCGCCGCCAGTTGTGAAAATTCATTGGGAACCTTAAGGCGTAGACTTATCTCTGCCTGTAATTTCAATCCCAGGGTTTCGTGCCCGAAGTGACTGGGCCATTTGTCCTTGTCCGTAATGGCCTTGCCAACATCATGCACCAAGGCGGCCCAGCGCACGACTGGATCGAGGCTTAGTTTGCCGGCCTGGCTCAAGCACATCAGGGTGTGAATGCCGGTGTCGATTTCGGGGTGATACTTAGCAGGCTGTGGCACCCCGAACAAATTATCAACTTCGGGAAGAATGACCTTGAGTGCGCCGCAGTCTCGGAGCACCTGGATAAACCTGGCTGGGTCGCGTGTGCTCAACCCCGCCTCTATCTCCTGCCAGACTCGCTCCTTAACCAGTGCATCGAGTTCGCCACTGGCCGCCATGGATTGCATCAGCGCCATGGTTTCCGTTGCCACCTCGAAGCCCAGATGACTGAATCTGGCGGCGAACCTTGCGACCCGCAGTACTCGCAGTGGGTCTTCACCGAAAGCGGGAGAGACGTGGCGTAGAATGCGTTGCTCCAGATCCCGGCGACCCTGGTAGGGGTCTATAATCTCGCCGTCTTCGGATTGCGCCATCGCGTTAATCGTCAAATCCCGGCGCTGGAGATCCTGCTCGAGGCTTACGCTTTGGCTGGTATCAAATTCGAAGCCAGTATAGCCCGGCGCTATTTTGGTTTCGGTTCTGGCCAGCGCATATTCCTGTTTCGTCTGTGGATGCAGGAAAACCGGAAAGCCCTTACCGACCTGCTTATAACCCAGGGCCAACATCTGCTCCCGGTCGGCACCGACCACCACCCAATCTTTATCCTTGGTGGGGATATCCAGTAACTTGTCGCGAATCGCGCCGCCTACGAGGTAGAACTCCATGCTAGCAATAGTTCCTTAAAGACCCGGGTGAAAACCCATTTTAACCGGAAACGCGGTAACGCTGTCGATCTTCCAAGCGCATCAGGGTGAGATCCCGCCCCCACACGCAGCCAGTGTCCAGGGCATGGACCTGCTTCCTGCCGGTGCGCCCCTCGATGGCGGCCCAGTGTCCAAATAACAACGTCGCCTCCGGGGTTATTTTTTCGTACTCATACCAGGGTTTAAAGCCGTGTGGCGCCGCCTCCAATCCTTCCTTGATGGCAAGTTTCAAGGTGCCAATTTCATCGCAGAATCTTATTCGGGTAAGGTAGTTGGTGATGACCCGGAGTCGGTCCAGGCCTCGCAATTTGTTATACCAGAACGTGGGCGTGTTGCCGTACATGTGCCGCAGATGATCCCGGTACGCCGTAGACTGTAATGCATATTCAACTTCGGCGGCGAGGTTAAGCGTCTTCTGCAGGGACCACAATGGCGACACTCCTGCATGAATCATCAAAAATTTCCTGATGCCATAGCGGGTATCGAGACTCTGATAATGGGCCAGAGGCTTGCCTCGCAACCAATCGCTCAGATCCTGGCAGTCTCTCGCATCGAGGAGCCTGGACAGAGTGCCCTCGGAAACTGACGGAGCGCAGCCTTCATTGATCGCAATAAAGTGNAAATCGTGGTTGCCCAGGATGATATGGGTGGCATCGTCGATGTCTTGCAGGAAGCGCAGCGTGTCCAGTGATTTCGGACCGCGGTTAACCAGGTCACCAACACACCATAGTTTGTCCCGGTCGGGGGAGAAGCGTACTTTCTTCAGAAGTTTTCTCAACGGCTTGTAACAGCCCTGGATGTCGCCGATGACGTAGTTGCTCATAGTGCCGGTGGTTTTATTGGCAAGGTGTCGCTGATCAGGACATCGCTGATCAGGACATAGTCGGCGAGACTAAGATTTTCTGGCCGCAAGCTGATATCCAGCGGTAACTCCCTGAGCGCCTGTTCCGAAATTATCGACTTCAGGCTGTTCTTCAGGGTCTTGCGACGCTGACTGAAGGCAGTTCGAATCACGATCTGTAGGTTTTCTACGCTGCGTGCCGGCAGCGGGAGTTTTACATGGGGAGTTAGCCGAACCACCGCCGAACTGACTTTGGGCTGCGGCGAAAATGATGACGCCGACACATCAAACAGATGTTCCACTGTGCAGAAATATTGCAGCATCAATCCCAGGCGACCATAATTCTTCTCTCCCACCTGCGCGGCAAGTCGTTGTACCACTTCCAGTTGCAGCATGAAGGTCATATCCCGGATCAGGGCGCAATTTTTAAGCAAATAAAACAACACCGGTGTTGAAATATTGTAGGGCAGATTACCAATAACACGTAAGCTATGTTTATCGGCTTCAAGTTTACCCAGATCGAACTTGAGAATATCTTCCTGGTAGAGTGTGAATCCCGGCCTGCTGCCGTAAAGATTATCAAGGAATTTAGCCAGATCTCGGTCCAGTTCCACGCAATCCAGTTTGGCATTGGCAGTGACCAGGTATTCAGTCAGCGCTCCCTGGCCGGGACCTATTTCCAGCAAATGGTCTCCAGCCTGCGGCCTTATGGACTGAATAATTCGCTCGATGATGCCTCGATCGTGGAGGAAGTTTTGGCCGAAGTGCTTTCGCGCCCGGTGTTTCATGCCGTTATCCGAGAGCCCACCGGGGGAGTTTTTTACCTTGCCAGAACACATAAGCCGTTTTTAGTTTGATTTCCAATGTTGAATCATCTCGGTAGCAACGGCGATTGCATTGTAGAGGCTACCCATATCAGCCCTGCCTGAGCCCGCCAGATCCAATGCCGTACCATGATCCACAGAAGTGCGGATAATTGGTAATCCCAGCGTAATATTGCTGGAGTTGCCGAATCCCTTGTACTTCAGTACCGGCAACCCTTGATCGTGATACATCGCCAGCACCGCATCGGCGTCATCGAGGTATTTTTTGGTAAACAGGGTGTCGGCGGGCAGTGGACCGACGATATCGAGCCCCTGCTGTCGCTTCATCGCCAGCACCGGTTCGATAATTTCGATTTCTTCCCGCCCAATGTGACCCGCTTCTCCGGCGTGGGGATTGAGCCCACAAACCAGGATTCGTGGATTCTTCACACCAAACTTCAGTTTGAGGTCCTGGTGAAGAATTGAAATTACGTCGGCCAGTAGTACTTTGGTAATTGCGCCTGGGACTGCCGTCAGCGGCAGGTGGGTAGTCACTAATGCTACTCTCAGACCAGTCGTGGCCAGCATCATAACGGTCAGTTCCCGCTGGCAATAATCTGCTAGAAACTCTGTATGCCCGGTAAATTCGAATCCCGCATCGTTGATAAGCGATTTTTGTACCGGGCCCGTGACCATGGCATCCACTTCATGGGCCAGGGTGGAGTCCACGGCGGCGCTTAAGGTATTCAGCACGTATTCACCATTGGCAGGATCAAGTTTGCCGACGCTGACGGTAGCAGCCAGATCTACTGGCAACACGGTCAGTTCGCCCGCACGGCTGGGGCTGGGCACGGAGGAAGGGTCGAACGGATTGAGTGTCAGGGGATAACCGAGCAATTCTGCGCGGCTGCTGAGCAAGGCCGGATCGGCAACCACAACCAGTTCGACATCGGGCGGGGGCCGTTGCGCCAGTTGGACACATAGGTCCGGTCCGATACCGGCCGGTTCGCCGGGTGTTAGAGCAATGCGGTAGGTCACATCACAGGTCCCGGTGCGCCTTTAATCTATCAGTTCAACGAATGCTTTTTCCCGGATTTCGATCAGCCAGTTCTCCATCTCAAGGTCGAACTTTCGGTCACGAAGCGCGTTTTCGGCCTGGTTACGGGTATAGTCCTGGCTGAAATCCTGAATTCTTCGGCCCAGTACTTCGGCTATGTGCCATCCGGATTCGGTCTTGAACGGTTCACTCAGCTCGCCGATTTCCATGGTGTCTACCACTGCCTGCATCTCTGGCGGCATACCGCCTTCGTTTATCCAGTCCAGATCACCACCGCCAACAACCGAGGAAGCGTCGTCAGAATTTTGTCTTGCGAGTGTCGCAAAGTCTTCACCGTCTACAATTTTCTGACGTAGCTCTGCTATGGCGGTTCTGGTCTGCTCATCGGTGCGAATTTCGTTCGCTATCAACATGATGTGCCGCACATCGGTCTGGCTGACCATTTGATCGGTGCCACCCTGCTTGCCGGCCAGGCGAATGATATGATATCCATTGCCGGCTTCGATTGGTCCTTCGACCTCGCCGAGTGTCATCTCAGCGACGATGTCAGCGAACAATTGCGGTAGTTCGTCAGCCTTCCTCCAGCCAAATTCGGTGCTGGAGACTTGAAATCTGCCTGCGGCTTCGGCGGCGCTACGGGCGGTAAGAAAGTCCTCACCTTCGATAATGCGCACCGCAAGGTCGGCTGCATATTTTAGTTTGTTGGTTTTAACTTCTGGAGAGTCTGAAGCGCCGGAGGCGATGAGAATGTGGTCAATGAAATAGGTGGCTGCGATTGCTTCCTTGCCCATTTCGGAATTGAGGAAATTTTCAATTTCCTGATCGGTGATGGTAATGCGTCGATTGACCATGCCTCGTTGCAATTCCTGCACGGTCATCTGCCTCCGAACCTGATCCCGTGTCTGCAGGTAAACGCCATTCTCTTCCAGTAGCGAGACGTATTCATCGAAACTCATATTGTTGTTTTGTGCCATGTTGTTCAGGACGCGGTTAATAGTATCGTCATCGAAGCGAATGCTGATGCGCTCGGCCAGTTGCAGTTGCACATTTTCGATAATCAGGGCATCCAGTACGTCGGAGCGGAATTGTTCACCCGAGGGCAGGGGTTGGTTGGCACGGGCAGCCGATTGTGTAATCTCGGTCATGCGCGCGTCCAGTTCACTCTGCAGCACTACATCGTCGTCGACGATGGCAATAACCCGGTCCAGTTGAACTCGTTGGGCGAGGGCGGTTTCACCCAGTGCTACCAGGCCAAGACTTATGCTGACTAACGCTAGCCACCTGCCGAGTCGCCCAGGCACAGTAACCTTGCCGGCACCGCTTGCGTGCAGATTGGTCATATTTAAACTATTCATAATATGGTTCTCTAAATCCCCAAATACCGTCTCTTAACAGGCTGCTGACATTACCTCCGGTAATATTTCCCAGCCCAATTAGTGTAAATTGGACAAAAATTCCTCTATTGGGTTCGATATTAGGAAGAAACAATTCGTCTTCGTCAACCCATTCCCTGGCAATCAAGCGAATTGTTGCACAGCAATTGCTGAATTCGATGCCGGCAAAACTCTCCAGATTCCGGGAATTACTGTGATCATAGTTCCAACGACCCAACAATTTCCAATTATCACTCAATGGCCAGACGCCGGAAAGGNCGGTCTGTTTAATGCGGGTGTCGATGCCGGCGTTAAAAACCGGCAGATTCGGATTCAAGGCAAGACCACGGAAGCGGTAACTCAGGTTAAGCAGGTGGCTGGCATCTCCGTGATAGCGTAGCGAGAAACTTCCTTCTTCGACTTCCTGTGAATCCTGGTTCCACTGTACGTCTGCATTCAGTTGCCAGCTTTCGGAGAAGGAATAGGCAAATTCGGCAGCGAGTGACGATCTGGTTGAGAGCGTGGAATAACGGGGAGTGAAAGTTTGAGCGGGGCTTCTCATGGTCACCCGACGGTCTTCGAAATATGTAATCTGACCGACACTGACCCGTGCCCGTTCTCTCCCGAGAGCATCGAGAATACGGCTGGTTATTGCGATGCTGACCTGATCGGCATCCGCTACTCGGTCACCGCCGCTGAAACGGTCGTCACGGAAAAGCTGACTGAAGCTAAAATTCAGTTCAGAGGTATCAAATAACGGCAACTGATCCTGGTCTTCAAATTCACTGAACAGATAAAAAACTCTTGGCTCCAATGTTTGCGTATAAGCACGGGACATCGAGCGTTCGAAGATTAGACCGCTATCGAAGCTGTAAACCCCGACGCCAAAATCTGGATCATCGACGCTGTCGATGGCCTGATCCTGTAGTTTGTATGCGTTGTACATGTACTTCGCATCGGCGCGCAGAAACCAGCCAGGCGCCTCCAAAGACCAGCTAATAGCCGGCTCCAGGTTGACTCTCTCCCCGGTCACCAGCGCGCCATTGTCGATTCGGGTAGTTGTAAGCAGGTCTTCATCGAGGTTTCTGTCGAAGGCGGTAATCTGCCCGCTCAAGCCCACGCGGAAACCGCCGGCGAGATAAGCCTCTGACTCGAAGTTAAGCTGTGGCAGGCGGTCATAGGGAGTTGCCAATCCGCCCTCGGTAAATAATGGATCTATGATCTGGACTCGCTGTACCCTGATATCTCCACGCAGGTAGTCGGAGCGAAAATTGAGCCGGCCCAGCCGATTGAGGTGGGTGCGGCTGGTGGCATTAAGACCATTACTGCCGAGATCGTAGAAATAGTCCTCGTCACTCACCCCATTGTAGTCAACAAAGGTACTCCAGTTGCGGCCAAAGTTACCGGAATGTTCGTAACCAAGGAACCAGCGATCTTCGGTCGCCGGCGAGTCGGAGCCGGGGACATTAACGGTAGCCGGATCGAACAGATCGTCGCTACCGAGAAAGGATAGGTTCAGTGTATTCATGGTACGCCGGGACAGGTAACGAAATTCGGTGCTGGTGAGGATGCCGCGGTCGGAGATGATTCTGGGTGAAATGGTGGCGTCGTAATTTGGCGCCAGATTGAGGTAGTAAGGAAGTTCGAAGTCGAAGCCACCGCTGCGCGTAGAGCCGGTACTGGGCGCCAGAAAACCGGAGATGCGTTCATCGCCCAGCGGGAACTGCAGGGTAAACGGATAGTAAAACACCGGCACGTTCTTGATCTCGAGGCGGGCAGAGCGGGCATAACCGCGGCCCCGTTCCTGGTCCAGCACGATACTGGCGGCCTCAATATGCCAGAAGCCAGTATCTGGTTCACAGCGACTGAATTCACCATTTTCGATGCTTATCAAGCCAGACTCACTGGTGTAGACGATGCTGCCGGCTGTGCCGTGGATGCCAAGGTCGTGGATGACGTACTGGGCGTTTTCAATTCTGCTGATGCCTTTGTCATTATTGATAAAGGCTGCACTCCCGCGAAGCAGCACATCTGGCTCGCGAAACACCACGTTTCCTTGCATCAACACCGTGTTTTCAGCCAGATCGATAGTGGTGGTATCATTGTTCTGTATGCGGCGATAGCCTTGTTGTACAACGATATCGCCATCCACTGTGATCAGGCCGGTGGATATCTGTCGAATGCCGGTGCTGGTGCGGTAGCGAGTTTCTGCGTTTTCCGGATTATTCTCAGCATTCCTCTCGATGCCGCTGGGGTCCACGAAGGCACCACAGCAATTGGCTGGTAAGGCCTCTTGTTGAGCCTCGCTCATCGCTTCCCGCGGCACCCAGTCGAGGTCGCCCCCGGCAGCAAAAGCGCCGGTCGCGAACTCCACCGGCGCCGGCTTCGCGCCAGCAGTATCTTCGCCTGCATCTCGATTGTCAGTCGCTGGAGTGGTACCGGGGTCTGCGCGGACCGAACTCTGATCGGTGCTGGGCTCCACTACTGCTTCGATCTCCGGCACTGGCTCCACCGACTCGGGAATGGCCACCGGAGGGTTCCCGGATTCTGCCCCGTCGATACCGCCGCGCGGGGGCGCCGGTATGGGACTGGCCGCAGCACCGGCTGCGGTGGTCTCACAAATCCAGCCATCACCGGCAGCGTTGGCCCGACAAGTGGTCTCGGGCAGCTGGGTGTATGATGCCGGTGAAATTGATAGCGTCATCAGCCCAGCCGAGATAAGCAGAAGAAGTTGTGGACGGCGAAGGCGCTTCTTAGAACGCATAGGAAAGGACGACATGGGCAAGTGGAGTGGATGAAAACTCAATAGTTCTTGTGAATGTGATCTTAAACAAATCGAATCCGGGACCGACTAACTGATTGAATTGTAAGACTGCGGCTGTCCTGACAGGCAGCAAGGGCATAATAATTCATTGCTCTGGACAAAGGAATCGGACAATGGGAAGGAAGCGGAATGTGGACCGCTAATTATCGAATATGGACGACGCACGGTTACAAGCATTAACCCGGTGGGCTAACGCAGCCCTGGATCAGTTAATACCCGCTAAACAAAGCCTGGTCGAGCTGGAACCGGTTAGTGGTGACGCCAGTTTTCGGCGCTATTTCCGCACGCGTCTGGATCAGCGCAGCTTCATTGCCGTGGATGCACCGCCATCAAATGAAGACAACGAGGCGTTCGTGCGCATATCGAGCCTGTTTCAAGACGCCGGGGTGAGGACCCCAGCAGTGCTGTCCGCGAACTACAAACAAGGCTTCATGCTGCTCGATGATTTTGGTGACCGGCTGTATTTACATCATCTTTTACACCTGCAAGAACAGGGCTCGACTGAGGCAACGGCCGATTTATACCGACGAGCCATAGACACCTTGATCAAACTTCAGAGGGGAGTTGAATATGAGAGACTTGACCCCTATGATAGGGGAAAACTGCATGATGAGATGGCGCTCTTCGAGAAGTGGTATTGTGAGGAGTTCCTGTGCTTGCGACTAAGCGATGGCGACAGAGAGCTTATTGCACGTACATTTACCTTTCTGGAAGATGCTGCGCTAGGGCAGATGGTGGTCGCAGTGCATCGCGATTACCATTCTCGCAATCTGATGTTGCTCGACGCGGAAGTCTACGGTGGGGACACCGGACCTGGAGTGATCGACTTTCAGGATGCCGTCGCCGGTCCCTACACCTACGACCTGGTTTCATTGCTGCGGGACTGTTATATCCAATGGCCAGCCGAACAGGTTAGAGAATGGGCGCTGTACTATTTCGATAGCGCGCAATCGAAGGCTGTGATTGGCGATATTTCTCCCCAGCAATTCCTCCGAGACCTTGATCTCATGGGCCTGCAGCGCAACCTGAAGGTAATGGGCATCTTTTCCCGATTGTGCATCAGGGATAAAAAACCCCAGTATCTGGCCGATATTCCTCTGGTTATCCAGTATTTTTTAAATGTGAGCCAGAAATACCCTGAGTTGGCACATTTTCGGAACTGGTTTACGCAAAAAGTATTACCCGTAGCGGTAACAAAACAGCCTCAGGAATAGTAATGCGCGCAATGATTCTGGCGGCCGGGCTGGGTAAGCGAATGCAGCCCCTCACCGCCAATCTACCCAAGCCGCTCCTGAAAGTTCGGGGCAAACCACTGATCGAGCATCAGATTGAGAAGCTGGTGGCTGCGGGTGTGTCTGGCATCGTCATCAATCACTTTTATCTGGGCGATATGATCGAGGCTGCCCTCGGTGACGGCTCGCGCTTCGGAGTGGAAATTTCCTATTCCAGGGAATCCACTCGTTTGGATACCGCGGGGGGCATCATCAAATCCCTGACGCAGCTACAGGACGACTGCTTCATCGTCGTCAATGCAGATATCTGGACGGATTTTGATTTTTCCAGTTTACAGGCCATCGACGGCAAAGATCGGCTCGCCCACCTGGTACTGGTAGATAATACCGACCATAATCCCTACGGTGATTTCTATATCGATGACGCGGGCAGGGTGCATGAAGATCATAGTGCTCGTGATCAGAAGCTGACCTTTAGTGGCATCAGCGTGCTGCATAAAAATTTGTTCACCGGACTTGCCATCGAACCGCTTTCTGTGGTGCCGCTATTACAGACGGCGATGACGGACAACCGGGTAAGCGGTGAATTTCATCTCGGTCTATGGATGGATATCGGTACGCCAGAAAGGCTGCAGGAAGTGAATGCGCTGGCGACTGCGGCGGCAGAAGAATAGCACATGCTAGGATTCCTCAGAAACCGGTCTTACCAGAGAGCCATGCTCACACGGCTGCAGGGAAGTTCGGTTGTCGCCATGATATCCCCCCCTGGAATCCCCGCGGGGGGACGTACCGAAGCGCTGTTTACATCGGCGATGTTTGCGGTGATGGGCCGGGTGGCGAAACTGGATGGTCTGGTGACCGAAGCCGAAGTGGAGTTTGCCAGCGCTATCATGAAGAAGATGGGNCTCGATGGCATGAGGCGCCAACGCGCCATCGGTCATTTCGACCAGGGTAAGCAGGCGAGTACTGATGTTGTGCAGGTGGTGAAGCGATTGGTCGGTGCCATCGGCGCCCGTAGCGAGCTGTCTCATCTCTTCCTGCAGATCCAGTGCCGCAACGCCTATGCCAAGGGTGAAATGCGGCTGCGGGAAAAAATGCTGCTGCGAGACATCGCAGAAACACTGGGCTACGACAAATCCGAATTTCTTGCGGTCTGTGCCGAAGTGCTCGCATCTTCCGATAATAAACTGACGCAGCGGCCAAATTCACTGCGCAATGCTTACATGGTTCTGCAACTGAAACCCAGAGTCGCCGACGGTGAGATTCGTCAAGCCTACCTGAAACTCATGTCCCGGTACCACCCCGACAAGCTGATGCAAAACCTATCGGCAGAAGCGACCCAGCAAGCTCAGGAAAAATTCCTCGCAATCCGCAGCGCCTACGAAACCATCTGCGGATTCAGAAAAATCAGAGTCTAGTATTGCCAATACTTGTCACGACTCGATGATTCGATGATCTAGTGACGGCGCGCTGCACTGCCATACCCTCCTGCCTCCGCGGCTTGCCCCCCTCCCGGGTTCCCTCACTCGGTCGGGAGCCCTGAAAAACGGTCTCCCTCTGTCACTCGGTGCGGCGCCTTGACTGCTGCGGCAGAAGGATATGCCACCCCATCGCTTGGACGTCCATCGCAGAATCTTTAAATACCCGGCATTGGCCCAAATTACTCGAACTCTGACCCTTGGTATACGTGACGATCGTGTCACTAAGTCAAGTGGGAACTGCGAGCGATGGGTTAGAGGCCCCTGTTGACTCAGCAATTAGGGCGTAGCACCGAGTGACCGAGGGAGACCGTCCTTTGGGCTCCCGACCGAGTGAGGGAACCCGGGAGGGGTGCAAGCCGCTGAGACAATAGGGGCCTCTCACCC